>Ga0114922_10000691_pt1 | contig 32414 bp, 31 predicted proteins | sample AartaG_FD_100975 | JGI IMG/M metagenome (GOLD analysis project Ga0114922, IMG submission 100975) | Deep subsurface microbial communities from Aarhus Bay to uncover new lineages of life (NeLLi) - Aarhus_00045 metaG | ecosystem: Environmental > Aquatic > Marine > Oceanic > Sediment | place... | reverse complement strand
GGCTCTCCCGATGGAATGGGGGTCAAGTTCATTGAAATGACAAAAGAGGATAAAAAAATGCTGAAACAATATCTCAAAGATACACCGAAAAGTGAAGAAAAAGATTGATCATAAACAAGAAAGGAGTTACCAGAATTGGCTAACTCCTTGAAATAACTGGAGGCGGCAACCGGATTCGAACCGGTGTGTAACGGTTTTGCAGACCGCTGCCTTACCACTTGGCTATGCCGCCATTCTAAACGTCTCGAAAATTCTACACCTCATTGCAATTACAGGCTTTTGGTAGCAACCTATTTGTCCCATTGACAGGGAGTGTTGGAGTCATCCAAGAGGGCGGGGTAAACCCGCCCCTACGCCCGCCCGCCTCGCCTGAGCGCTCGCGATGGCGGGCAGGTAGGGTCGGCTTTATGCCGACCGCATTGCAGCCCTCCAGTACTCCATTGCTCCAATACTCCAATTGTGGCGAAGCCCCTAAGTTCGAATTGGAGCGGGAAACGGGATTTGAACCCGCGACTTCAACCTTGGCAAGGTTGCACTCTACCACTGAGTTATTCCCGCCCGGTATTATCAAGAATTAATAACGATCTCTTGCTTCCTTGTCAACAAAAAATTCCCTCAGTACCGGTTAAGATATTGCATAACCCTGCGTACAAATCGCCGGGTTTCCTCAATAGGCGGCACGGATTTGAGGAACTGAACTTTTTTCGGGCCTGCGTTATAAGCTGCCAAGGTCAGAGGCAAGCTTCCTTGGAATTGTGTCAGGAGCTTCTTGAGATAACGTGCTCCTCCAAAGATGTTCTCTCGAGGGTCAAACGCATCAATAACACCCAGGGCCTTTGCAGTTTCTGGCATGATCTGCATTAGTCCGCACGCGCCTGATTTGGAAACAGCATAGGGATCGAAGTCCGACTCCGCCTTAATAACTGCCTTGATCAGGGAAAATGACACCCCGTGCTTACGGGCCGCTTCTGCGATATACACGTCATAACAGCTCGATACATCATCGGCAGGTAGCAGGGAGCCCTCGCGCATATAGAGACGATATCCTGGTATCGTGGGTACATTTGTAAAATGGATGATCCCCTCCCTGTCAACATAGCGGTAAATATCCGCCCGCACTGGCATTGAGACGAATAGAGTCACGCCTAAGGCCCACACATAGTATTTCGGATTGCGGATTGCGGCAATGTTCTCAAGCCGACAGGCGCAATGCGGAACGTGCAATAAAAAAGAAGATGAAATGGGCAAAACGGCAACAAGCAACCGGTATCCAGTATCCAGCATCCAGTATCCAGTATCCAGTATCTTTTCGGCAGACACAGCCAATCCTATGGCAGCAGATTCATTAGGCAAAAACAGAAATGCCCAAATGCCAGATCATCGTTTAGAGTCCTTGATCGTCTCAAGATATTTGTCCCGACACGTGGTGCTGCAAAAGTAGTGGGTCTTCCCGTTGATAACGCTCTTGATACCCTGTTTCTTTGCTAAGTAGGTCTGACAGAAAGGGTCCTTGACCATCACGTCGTCCACCGGGGTCGAAGCCACATCCTCTGGAGATGTTGTAGACGATTGTCCCGGAAGTGCCCACTTCTTGAAAACCCAATATCCAAGGTAGATCAAAAAGCAAAGGATCAGTAGTCGCATTTGTACAGTTTGGCTTTCTTTCCCCCATCCTTCAAATCAGATAGAAGGAATTGTATAGTCTGCCCAAAGACGGGATGTGTAAGCCCCGCCGCAATGTTGCACAGGGGCCTGAGGACAAACCTCCTTTCGTGCAGCCTAGGGTGAGGGATTTGCAGCAATATTGTACGCAAGATGCGGTCATCATAAAACAGAATGTCCAGGTCCAAGGTCCTGGGGCCGAACCTGACTCCTCCAGGCCGACGTCCCATTGCATGTTCAATGGCTTTTAGTCGTGCGAGAAGGGTTTCTGGCTCAAGATCGGTACGAATCCTGACTACACCATTTACAAACCAATCTTGACACTCCAAATTAACCGGTTCGGTCTCATACAGGGGGGATTGGGCCTCCACCATACAGGCCTCGCACCTATTAATCGCTGCGATTCCCTTGCGACAATTGTCCGCCTTATCCCCAATATTCGATCCAACCCCTATGTAAGCCGTATGTGTGTAACGTGAGCTTTCGTGAGTCATATCAGTCATTACCCGCCCGCCATCACGAGCGCTCAGGCGAGGCGGGCGGGCGTAGGGGCGGGTTTATCCCGCCCGTTTGTTCTGGGCCAGGGGCCTAACCGGCTCATCCGTTCCACTGCTTCACGGATTCGCTCACGGTCAACCGTGAGGGCCATCCGGACATACCCTTCACCTGCTGCACCAAATCCGTTCCCGGGCGTGGTCACAATACCAGCTTCTGTCAAAAGCAGACTGGCAAACCCTGCCGACGTGTACCCCTCTGGCACCTCAACCCAGAGATAGAACGTTGCACACGGTTTATCCACTGATAAACCCACGGAGCGGAGGCCGGCTACCAAAATATCTCGACGCTCCGCATATGTCTGCCTCATATCTTCAACACATACTTGGTCTCCTTCCAGAGCGGTAATTCCCGCAATCTGAACGGCCTGAAATGCACCGGAATCGATGTTACTCTTTACCTGGCCCAAAGCGCTGATTACATCCGCACAACCGACCGCAAACCCGATACGCCAACCTGTCATATTATAGGTCTTGGAAAGGGAGTGAAACTCGATTCCGACAGATTTGGCCCCTTCCACCTCAAGAAAACTCATCGGCCTATAACCATCAAAGGCCATCTCGGAATAGGCAGCGTCGTGACATACGATAACATCATGTTCCCTGGCAAAGGCGACCACCGATTCAAAGAAATCCTTGGTAGCCACTGCTGCCGTGGGATTGTTCGGATAGTTTATGAACATCATCTTGGCCTTTTGGGCCACTTCCGGTGAAATGGCTTCAAGGTCAGGCAAAAACCTATTCTCCTTCAAAAGATCCATGAAATATGGTGTCCCACCTGCAAACTGGGTGCCAATATGGTAAACTGGATAGCCTGGACTGGCCACGAGAGCAATATCTCCGGGGTTTATAAAGGCCAAGGGGATGTGGGCAATCCCCTCCTTGGACCCAATCAAGGTCACCACCTCTGTGCTGGCATCCGGGTCCACGTCAAAACGCTGCTTATACCACTTTGCCACTGCTGCATTAAACTCACCCATCCCTGAATAGGAAGGATATCGATGATTGGCCGGATCTGAACCCGCTCTCTTTAAGGCCTCGATAATATGAGGTGGGGTTGGAAGGTCTGGATCCCCTACCCCAAGATCAATAATGTCAATCCCCTTAGCTCGAACCTGTTCTTTCTGGCGATCAATCTCTTTGAAAAGATAAGGAGGAAGGCGTTTCAGTCTGTCAGCTTTTTCAATCCTCAATTTCGTCCTCCGTCATTACGAATGCGGAATGCGGAATGCGGAATGCGGATTTCAATATTTCAATTCCACATACGGGCAATCGGTCTTATTCCAAATTCACGTCTTGATAACATGTTGATATTAAAGAATAATGTTTGCACGCCTTTTTGAGGTTTCCCAAACAATATTCCGCATTCCGCATTCCGCATTCCGCATTACCAAGCCGCTTCTTTCCAAAGTCGGCCTTCATAAATAACCCGCGCGTCTCCTTCAAGGAACACGTTGCGAAAATCATCTCCGGATCCCTCGAAGTAGACTTTCAGGGCTTCGCCTCCCCGGGTATGCAGTACAGCAGGAGAAGCCGCTATCCCTTTTGTGGCAGCAATGAGAGCAGTTGCAACCGAGCCCGTCCCACAGGCCAGGGTCTCATCTTCCACACCACGCTCATAGGTGCGAATGGAAAACGTGCCGTCATCGAGTTGTTCGACAAAGTTGACATTTGTGCCTGCCGGGGCGTAGCGTCCATGGTACCTTATTGCACGGCCCAGCCTGAAAACCGGGCTTGTCTCCAGGTGACTCACCCAGATCACCACATGGGGTACCCCCACCGTGATACTGCTTACCATAAAAGCCTCTTCTTCAACCTCAAGGGGATAATCAAGTTCTGGCGTTGTCGGTTCTGGCATTTCCAACTTCACCCGCCCGCCAGTCACCTCGGCCCAAATGACTCCGGACTTGGTTTCAAAGCTGAGCCGAGAACCAGCGATCCCCTTTAGATAGGCAAGCCTTGCCGCACACCGGCCACCGTTGCCGCACATTTCGACCTCTCCGCCGTCTGCATTGAAAAAACGCCATTTGAAATCTGCCCGTTCCGAGGCTTCAAGAAGAATCACCCCGTCAGCCCCCACTGAGAGTTTCCTTCGGCAGATCGAGGCTACAAATTGGCCAAGGTTTTCCTTGTCAACAATGGCGGTACGGTTGTCCACGACGATAAAATCGTTTCCGCTGCCGCTCATCTTGTAAAAAGAAATACCCGTTTGAATTGTTTTTTTGCCTGTGCGCTCTGTAAGAGACAAAGGTGCTCCTATAGATCTTCAGATCACAAAAAAGGGGGAATCGACTCCCCTTTAATCAGGTCCTCGTACGACTCCCGCGCCCTGACAACATAGAATTGATCCTCCTTGACCATGACCTCTGGGACTCGGGGTCTTGAATTGTAATTGGAAGACATTGTAAAGCCATACGCCCCTGCACTCATGACTGCCAGCAAGTCACCTGCTTCAACACGCGGCGTATCACGATCCTTAGCCAAAAAGTCACCGCTTTCGCAAATCGGTCCGACCACATCCGCCCTGATCCTTTCCCTTTGATCTCTAACCACAGGTTCGATAGCATGGTAGGCGTCGTAAAGGGAGGGCCGAACAAGGTCGTTCATAGCCGCATCCACAATAACGAAATCCTTGGTCTCACCTTTCTTGGTGTACAGCACCCGCGTTACGAGGATACCCGCGTTGCCCACAATCACCCGGCCAGGCTCTAAAATGAGCGTGAAGGCTGAATCCCCAAGCGCCTCTGAGATCGCCCTGCCATATTCATTCGGGTGAGGAGGAGATTCTCGATCGTACGTGATCCCAAGCCCTCCCCCTATATCAAGATAGGAAACCGAGATGCCAAAGGTCTCCAGGGTCGCAATCAGCTCCTTGACGCGGTGTAGGGCATCCACAAAGGGAGCTATCTCTGTAACCTGAGACCCGATGTGGCAACTGATGCCGACAACTTCTACATGTGGAAATGCAGCGGCTGACTTGTATGCCTCTGCAGCCGATTCCATGCCCAACCCAAACTTCTCCCTTTTCATGCCTGTTGATATGTAAGGATGTGTCTTGGGATCCACGTCCGGGTTCACACGAAGGGCAATCGGCGCCTTTTTTTTCAGGCGGGTACCGTAGCGGTTTATGAGCTCCAGCTCCTGGTGTGATTCAATATTAAACATCAGAATGCCGGATTGAAGGGCATACTCTATCTCGTCCTCACGCTTTCCCACGCCTGAATAGACAATCCTGTCCGGAGGGATACCTGCCTGAAGCCCGCGAAACAACTCGCCGCCCGATACGATGTCCAGGCCACCTCCAAGGCTGCCAAAGAGTCTAAGTACGGCTAAGTTGGAATTGGACTTGGCAGAAAAGCAGATCAGGTGGGGCACACCCTTAAATGCCTCTTGAAAGACAAGGAAGTGGTGCCGGAGTGTAGCATGGCTGTACAGGTAAAAGGGCGTCCCCACGTTTTTCGCGATCTCCGGGACAGGAACATCCTCACAAAACATCTGGTTGTCACGGTAGTGAAAGTGATGCATAGGGGATTTGTTATTGGTTAGTCGTTATTCGCACAACATTGGAATCATCGCTAACCCCGCCGCTTTTATGATAAACTACAACCTTATAGGCGTAACGATAGTCAGCCTCTATCTTATCGTGGCAGACAATACGATCCCCTTCCACCCGTGCTGGCTTAGGGTCATCGAGTTTGATGTCAAGGAAGTGTTCAAATGGGATCGGACACCCTGGGCACATTTCCACTGAGCTATGCGACTCGTACTTGTAAACACCAAAGGATTCTAACCCGTCAAACACTTCATTGCCCTTCTTCGGCACTGACCAGGTCAATCGCACTTTATCCCCCATGACTTCTGCCTTGAGATCTTTTACTGCAGGGGGAACAGTGGCCTTAGCTGCTACAGGGGGCGCCTTTTTGCCGCATCCCAAGCCCAGAATCAGAAACCCCACGCAAATCAAAAAAAGGAACCTATTTTGGTGTCTTCCTTTTCCTCTTATGAGATTCATCTTCAATCGCCTCAAGCTTAAGAGCTTCCTGTGCCTCGTTCATCGCCTTAACAACGTTCTCCTTAGCCGTACCGCCCGGAGACACCCGTCTGTTAACCATCTGTTCTAATGTCAGAATTTCAAAGATATCTTCTTCAAATGCCTGGGAAAATTTCTTCAGGTCACGCAGGGAAAGCTCTTGCAGTTCCTTGTTTTGATCCATGGCGTACCGTACGACTTCCCCCACGCAATGGTGTGCATCTCGAAAACCAATGCCCTTGGTTACCAGATAGTCCGCCATATCTGTAGCATTCAAAAAGCCTCTTGAAGCTGCTTTCTTCATGGCCTTCCGGTTCACTTTCAACCTCGGAAGAAGCTTTTCATACACCTGAAGACATCCCTTAAGGGTGTCAACTGTGTCAAACAGGGGTTCCTTGTCTTCCTGCATATCCCGGTTGTAGCTGAGGGGGAGACCCTTCATCAGCGTAAGCAGCGCCATCAGGCTTCCAAATACCCGCCCCGTCTTGCCCCGGACCAACTCCGGCACGTCCGGGTTCTTCTTCTGGGGCATAATACTGCTCCCTGTGGCAAAGGCATCAGGTATTTCCACAAATCCGAATTCAGCAGTGGACCACAGGACCAACTCTTCTGAAAGGCGACTCAGATGAACCATGCAGATGCTGGCTGCAGCCAGAAACTCCGTTACGAAGTCCCGACTACTCACAGCGTCCAGGCTGTTGGCGGAGACCTCAGGAAACTCAAGGAGCTTGGCAGTATATTCTGCGTCTATCGGATACGTTGTTCCGGCCAGGGCCGCACTACCAAGGGGCATCACATTGATCCGCTTGAGGGCTCCCTTGAAGCGGGCACTGTCCCTTTTAAACATTTCATAATAGGCCATGAGGTGGTGGGAAAACAGCAATGGCTGAGCTGGTTGAAGGTGTGTATATCCTGGCATAATGACATTAATATGCTTCTTTGCAAGCTCCACCAGGGTCTTGCACAAGCCTCTAAGCCTGGTAAGTATGATTACCACCTCGTCACGGAGGTACATCCGAACATCCAGCACCACCTGATCGTTTCTGCTTCTTGCCGTGTGAAGTTTTTGTGCGGCCTTGCCAACTTCAGCAGTGAGTCGGGCCTCAATGTTCATATGAATATCTTCCAACGACTCATCCAGCTCAAGGTCGCCACGCTCAATATCCCGTGCAATCCTGCAAAGACCTTCTACAATTTGGGAGGCATCTTCCTCGGCAATGATCGACTGTTTGGCCAGCATGCGGCAGTGGGCCATACTACCCTGAATATCATAACGGTAGAGCCGCCTGTCAAAGGCGATCGAAGCCGTAAAAGACTCTACAGTTCGATCGGTTTTTTCGGCAAATCTGCCACCCCACGGCTTTTCTGTCACAGGATACCTCACCCTCTCCCTTGCTTCACCAGGGCCTGAATCCGAAGCCTCAGGGCATTAAGGCGGATAAAGCCTTCCGCGTCCTGCTGGCGATAGACCTGGTCTGCTTCAAATGTAGCAAAATCACGCCTGTAGAGAGAATTGTCGGATTTGCGGCCCAAGACACGGCAGTTTCCCTTGTAGAGCTCCAAGCGCGCGGTGCCTGAAACCGTCTCCTGGGTCTCGTCTATCATGGCCTGCAATACCTTCATCTCTGGTGAAAACCAGAACCCGTAATAGACAAGTTCAGCGTACTTGGGAACCAATGAATCCCGAAGATGCATGACCTCGCGGTCCATGGTAATCGACTCTATTGCCATGTGAGCTACCCTCAGGATCATACCGCCCGGGGTTTCATACACCCCTCGAGACTTTATCCCTACAAACCGGTTTTCCACCAGATCGACCCGCCCTATACCGTTTCGGCCTCCAAGCGTATTCAGCCTGCCAAGGAGTTCTGCAGGGGAAAGCATTTCGCCGTTTACGGCTACAGGGTCTCCTCGCTCGAATGAAACCTCTACAACCTCCGGCCTGTCAGGTGCTTCAAGGGAAGACACGGACATTGTGAACATGTCTTCGGGGGGGCTTTCCCACGGATCTTCGAGTATCCCACCCTCATAGCTCACGTGAAGCATGTTTCGATCCATACTGTACGGCTTTTCCTGGGTTGCAGCCACTCGAATACCGTGGTCTTTAGCATAATTCATAAGGGACTGACGCGAACTCAAGTGCCAAACTCGCCAGGGCGCAATAATCTTCAATTCAGGAGCCAGGGCCTGGTAGGTGAGCTCAAATCGCACCTGGTCATTCCCCTTGCCGGTGGCTCCATGACTGACCCCATCAGCACCCTCTGTCCGCGCTACCTCAATCTGGCGTTTAGCAATAAGGGGACGTGCCAGAGAAGTCCCCAGGAGATATTGGCCTTCATATACGGCATTTGCGCGAAAGGCCGGAAATACATAGTCCCGTACAAAGTCCTCTTTCAGGTCCTCTATGACGACTTTCGCGGCACCTGTATCCAGGGCCTTCCCCCTCACACTGTCCAGCTCTTCTCCCTGGCCAATATCAGCTGCAAAGGCAATCACTTGACAATCGTAGGTCTCGATCAACCACTTCAGGATAACGGATGTGTCAAGACCCCCTGAATAGGCGAGGACTATTTTTTTGATCTCTTTTGTCATTGGTAATAATGGAGTGCCTTTCAAATGACCACTAACCGCTCACAAATCTTTCCAAAATCGCCTTATGCATGTGCAGCTTGTTTTCTGCCTGATCCCACACGACCGAATGGGCTCCATCCAGGACATCGGCGGCTATCTCCTCGCCCCTGTGGGCCGGCAGACAATGCATGACCATCACGTCGTGTTTGGCCATGGTCAACAGGCCCTCGCTCACCTGAAAAGGTTTAAAGATTCTCTTTCGCAGCCCGTGTTCACTCTCGTGACCCATGCTGGCCCAAACATCTGTATAAATAACATCCGCATCGCGAACCGCTTCTTCAGGATCAGAAAGTACTACGATTTTACCTTTCGCATCCTTTACAGCAGCCGATAGAATGGCCTCATCGGGCTGATAGGCTCCAGGACAGGCGACCACCAGGTTCAGCGGCAAAATGGCTGCTGCGTTTAGCCAGGAATGAGCCACATTGTTTCCGTCCCCAACCCAGACAATCTTGAGGCCTTCCAGCTTCCCCTTTTTTTCCAATATTGTCATAAGGTCGCTCAAGATCTGACAGGGATGATAGAGATCGGTCAGGCCATTGATGACAGGAATCGACGCTGCCGCTGCCAGCTCCTTGAGCAAATCCTGAGAATAGGTCCGCACCACCAAGCCATCCAGATATCTTGAGAGCACACGGCCTGTATCGGCAATGGGCTCGTTCCGTATCAACTGAGTGTCCTGAACATTCAAAAACAGGGAGGTCCCGCCGAGCTGGACCATGGCTGCCTCAAAGGAAACACGGGTTCGGGTAGAGGGCTTATCAAAGATAAGCCCAAAGGTCTTACCTTGAAGAGACTGATCGGCAATGCCGGACGCATGTCGCTCTTTCAGCTCGAGCGACCGCACAAACAGGGCCTCACAATCATCAGCACTTAGATCCCTGAGCGTTAAAAGGTCCTTTTTCATTTTGCTATCCGTTATTCGTTTTCCGAAACCATCATTCCTTGGATTTGTTAGAGAGATTCTGGAACACAGCATCCAGACACACAATGAGTGAGTCTATCTGTCCCTCTTGGATAATCAGGGGCGGCATAAACCGCAGAATGTGTTCCTGTGTGCAGTTTATCAAAAAACCTCGCTCCATGCATGCCTTCACAATAGAGACGCCGTCACAATCAAGATCCAGGCCGAGTAGAAGTCCCTTGCCTCGCACCTCCTGGATAAAGGCATATTTTGACTTGAGGTCAAGGAGCCGCTCTTTGAAATATTGCCCTACCCTTTCACAATTCCGAAGTACACCTTCCTCCACAAGGGCCTTCACCACCGTAAGGGCTGCCGTTGCAACCAGCGGTGTCCCTCCAAACGTGGAGGCGTGAGAACCGGGAGTAAAGGACGCGGCTACCCCTTCCTTGGCCAGCATCGCACCCATGGGAAGCCCGTTGGCCAAGGCCTTGGCCAGTGTCATGATATCGGGCGTCATGGCAAAATATTCGTACGCAAAGAGCTTTCCTGTCCGACCCATTCCGGTCTGCACCTCGTCAAAGACAAGGAGTAGTCCTTCCTGGTCGCACAGATCCCTTAGACCTTCCAGGTACCCGGGGGCAGGAAATTGAACACCACCTTCACCCTGGATCGGCTCCAGCATGACCGCGCAGGTCTCCCCGGTGATGGCATCCCGAACAGCGTCGAGATCATTAAATGGAACGATCTCAAAACCCTCCACGAGTGGTTCAAACCCCTTTTGAATCTTTGGCTGGCCTGTGGCACTCAGTGTGGCCATCGTCCGGCCATGAAAAGACCCCTCCATCGTTATGATCCTGAAGCGCTCCGGGGCACCTCGATCCTTGAAATATTTTCGGACCAGTTTGATCGCTGCCTCGTTCGCCTCTGCGCCGCTGTTGCAAAAGAAGACCCGATCTGCAAAGGAATGCTCAACCAGCCACTCAGCCAACGCTGTTTGCGGCTCCGTATAATACAGATTTGAGACATGTACCAGGCGGCGCGCCTGATCCGCTATGGCCTGGGCAATACCCGGGTGGGCATGCCCCAGATTACAAACCGCAATCCCGGCCACAAAATCTGTATAAGTACCACCCGTTTCATCATACAGCGTGCACCCTTCGCCCTGGGTCAGTACGATCGGAAAGCGGCTATAGGTAGCAGCCATGACCTTGTCTGCTTTTTCTATTACGTCATTCGTCATTGGATTGTTGATTGTCGATTGTTGATTGTCGATTGAAACTCCAAAAGGTCATTCGTCATTGGATTGTCGATTGTTGATTGTCGATTGAATATTGAATAGTGTTCAGGTTTCAGTGTTCAGGTTTGCGGCTTACGCCTTGAGAACAGTACAGATCTCGCTTTTTTAGCTCCTGACACCTTTCAAACAATCATCAATCGCCAATCATCAATCATCAATCATCAATTGATTAATGACTAACTTCCGTTCCAATCCCCTTGTCTGTGAAAAGCTCAAGTAGCACTGAATGTGGCTTGCGGCCATCGATAATGTGCGCCCTGTCTACACCCTTTTGCAACGCGTCTAAGCTGCATCGAATTTTCGGAATCATTCCTCCGGAAATGACGCCCTCATCAAGCATTTTCTTCACAGTCCCCGCCTTGATAGAGGATATCAGGGATTCGCTCTTATCCATGACCCCTTCCACATCCGTGAGCAGGATCAGCTTCATGGCATTGAGGGCCACAGCAACCTTACTGGCGACCCAGTCAGCATTGATGTTATAGGTCTCACCCGACTCTCCGACCCCAACTGGAGCAATAACCGGGATAAAGCCCCCGGCCTCCAATGTTCGGATAATCTCCGGGTTCACGGTCACTACCTCCCCCACCATCCCTATGTCTATGATCTCAGGGGGCTTGTCTTCTGCCTGGGGGCGCACAAGATGCAGCTTCCTGGAAAGGATCAGGCCTCCATCTTTGCCGCTCAATCCCACTGCCCTGCCACCCTGTTGACTGATCTGTGCCACGATCTCTTTGTTGACCTTGCCAACAAGGACCATCTCTACCACGTCCATGGTAGGCTCATCCGTAACACGCATGCCATCCACGAATTGAGAGTCTATCCCCATTTTCTCTAAAACCGATCCGATCTGTGGACCTCCCCCGTGGACCACTACAGGATGAAGCCCTATGAATTTCATCAGCGTGATGTCACGGGCAAAGTCTTCCTTCAGATGTTCCTCCACCATGGCGTGTCCGCCATACTTGATGACAATGGTCTTTCCGTAAAACCGGCGGATATAGGGAAGGGCCTCAATCAGTATGTCAGCAACAGTGGGGGTCATTGGTCATTTGTGATTGACGATTGATGATTGACGATTGTTTGAAAGGTGTCAGGTGTCAGGTGTCAGGAGCTAAAAAAGCGAGATCTGTACTGTTCTCAAGGCGTAAGCCGCAAACCTGAACACTGAAACCTGAACACTATTCACTATTCAATCTTCAATCTTCAATTGTTACAGGATATATCGACTCAGGTCCTCGTCGTCCTTGATATCTTTTAGTCTTTCGTACACATACTTAGCGTCAATTATGATCTGCTGTTCCCCAACATCCGGTGCGTCAAAGAGGATCTCGTCAAGGAGCCGCTCCATTACCGTGTAGAGCCTCCTTGCCCCTATGTTTTCAGTACGGGCATTGACTTCCGTGGCAATCTCTGCAATGGCAGAAATCGCGTCGTCTTCAAATACTAAATCTATACCCTCTGTCTTTAGCAGGGCCTTGTACTGAAGAATGAGGGCGTTCTTCGGCTCAGTCAGTATTCTGATAAAATCATCCTTACCCAGAGACTTGAGTTCGACCCTGATCGGAAACCGGCCCTGGAGTTCCGGAACCAGGTCAGAGGGCTTGGCGGTATGAAAGGCCCCAGAGGCAATAAAGAGGATATGGTCTGTTTTCACCATACCGTACTTCGTGGTCACCGTGCATCCCTCTACAATGGGAAGGAGGTCCCGCTGTACGCCCTCCCTTGAAACATCAGGCCCATACGTGCCCTCTCTCCCTGTGATCTTGTCGATCTCATCAAGGAAGATGATTCCTGTCTGTTCGACCTTGCTGATGGCCTTCTTGACCACCTTGTCCATGTCCACCAGCCGTTGCGCCTCCTCTTGGGTAAGAATCTCCATGGCCTCCGGAACCTTGACTTTCCGCTTCTTTGTTTTTTTTGGAAACATGCTGCCAAACATGTCCTTCAGGTTGATATCCATCTCCTCAAGCCCTACGCTGGAAAATATCTCTACCACAGGCATGGCCCGTTCAGCCACCTCAAGATCGACGTAGCGATTGTCAAGCTTGCCTTCGCGCAACATTTTCCGGATTTTTTCACGTGTTGACGGCGGCTCAATGGCGTTCTTCCTGACAAGCTCTAACATCTTCTCTTCACTTTCAGCCTCCTTAGAGGCCTCAGACTTCTTTTTCGGTGGAAGGAGGATATCAAGCATGTGCTCCTCTGCGATAGTTTGAGCCTTTGCCTTGACCGATTCCTGCTCTTCCGATTTCACCATATTAACGGCAAGCTCTGTTAGATCGCGTACCATAGATTCAACGTCACGGCCTACATACCCCACCTCGGTAAACTTGGAGGCCTCAATTTTTAAAAAGGGAGAGTCAGCCAGCCGAGCTAAACGTCGTGCAATCTCTGTCTTACCCACCCCTGTGGGGCCAATTAGAATAATATTTTTTGGGGTGATCTCGTCTCGCAAGTCTTTCGGGACCTGCTGCCGCCGCCAACGGTTCCTAAGAGCGATCGCCACAGAGCGCTTGGCATCGTTCTGCCTTATGATGTACTTATCCAGTTCTGATATAATCTCACGCGGTGTCAGTTGTTTCATCGATGTTCCCTTCATGAAATCGCTACGCGATTTTATTTGAGCTCTTCAATAGTGATATCTTCATTCGTATAAATGCAAAGGGAAGCAGCAATTTTCATGGCTGCATCTGCAATCGATCTCGCATCCAGCTCCGTGTGGTGGATCAGGGCAATAGCAGCGGCCTGGGCGTAAGCCCCACCCGATCCGATTCCCAGGACCGCTTCATCCGGCTCAATCACATCGCCATTTCCCGATATCAGAAACAAATGCTCAGAATCCACAGCCAGAAGAACCGCTTCCAGTCGCCTCAAATATTTGTCGGTCCTCCAGTCCTTTGCCAGCTCCACAGCAGAGCGCGTAAGATTCCCATTGAATTGCTCAAGCTTTCCTTCAAAGCGTTCATATAGATTCAGGGCGTCAGCCGTCGCTCCAGCAAAGCCGACAACAATTTCATTTTTATATATCTTTCGAACCTTCTTGGCATGGTGTTTCATGATCGTATCCTTCATAGTCACCTGGCCATCGCCTGCCACAGCCACGTGACTGCCACGCCGTACAGCCAAAATCGTAGTTCCATGAAGGTGTATACTGTTGTCGTTCACTTCAAGTCCTCTCTCTTCTCAAGTTAACGTCTACGGTCTATCGGTTACGCTGCTCGTGGGAGCGGCATTCCTGCCGCGACAATCGGGGCTGAAAGCCCCTCCCACAGCGGCTGTCGGTTGCGTCATTTTTCAAAACCCTGGCCCAGACCGGGATATTGAAAGACTGCGGGCCATCTTGTCCTGTCGCGCCAGGGCGGGCCGTTTGACGTAAACCGAGTACCGAAACGAGCTGCGCCACCGCAACCCTTTGACGAATACTTGCAACGCAGCAAAAGAAAACTCCTATGCTATGAACTTAGGGCCTTCGCCCCAATTGGCCTCCGGGGCGCTCCCCGTCCCTATCGCCTGGGGTGTGCTTTGTCGTATACCTCCATTAACCGGTCAATACTCACGTGAGTGTATCTTTGGGTTGTGGTCAGGCTTGCATGACCCAGCAATTCCTGCACCACCCGGAGGTCCGCCCCAGCATCAAGCATGTGGGTGGCAAAGGTGTGCCGGAGCCCGTGAGGACTTATTGGACGCAACAGCCCCAACTGTCGAACCACCTTTTCCAGCAACCGAGCTATGGAACGGGTGCTTAGCCGCCCTCCCCTGCTGTTCAAAAACAGGGGTTCGTTGCCTGTCAACACAGATCCCGTGGCATTGCCCCTTTTGTCAATGTATGCACGTATGCAAGCAAGAGCTTTTTCCCCCACAGGGGCCAAGCGCTCTTTGTTCCCCTTCCCGATCACCCGTACAAAGCCCCCGTCAAAATCTACATCGCCAACATCCATACCCGCCAGCTCGGCCACCCGCACGCCCGTAGAATAGAGGGTCTCTAAAATGGCCCGGTTCCGTGAGGCAAGCACCGATTCCCCCTTTACCCCGTCCAACAGGCGAAACATGTCATCCACCGGAAGATAGTTCGGCACCGGCCTTCCTCGCCTGGGGGTCAAGACCCTCTCGGCCGGGTTTGTGCTCATGACCCCTCTTCTAACCAGGAATCGAAAAAAAGTCCTCAGAGCTGAGAGTTTCCGGGCAATGGTGCTCTTTTGGTTCTTCTTGTATAAAAAACCTAAATAGGAACGGATTACTGTGTCATCCACATCACGAACGTCTCCCTTTTCCCCTCTCCTAAGCAGGCCGCTCGCCGGATCTCGAAGATAGACCAAGAATTGCTCGAGGTCGTTTCGGTAGGCCCGGCAGGTGTTGGGCGAAAAACCCTTTTCAGCCGACAGGACTTCGATAAAGCTTTCTATCCACCCTCTCATGGCAATCCCGGTCTAAACTTTGTAGCCAACCAGCCCCTGGGTCTTGAGAGGGCTGTCCTTCAAAAAACAATAATAAATACCACAGTTTTTCGATTAATAAAAGAAAAAATCGCAGGAACTAACCGGAATGGAGGTTAACAAGGCCCCTTATCTCTGCCCACTTGCTGACCTCCCTGAAAGGATGATGGGAAGAGCAATTCCAGGGTTGGCTAAACAGGATGGGGGTGATTGTATGCTCACTCAACATATGACACACCTCAAGGCAGTCCTCCACAAAATACCGGATCCCCCGTGCACTGAGCACATCACCCTTTGCTTCAAGGTTGCCTGTGGCAATTACCTCAATCGCGGACGATCTCATGGGGAGCATTTTGTGCACCCATTCCTTGATGGTTGCAAGCTCGGGTCGCGCTGTCACAAAAAGTAGTGGGTGTGCCTCCGCAATTTCAGAAAGTACTTCAACAGACCCGTCAATCGGTTTGAGCTCCTGCTCAAAATCTCCTTCCAGTATGCGATTTATGATGACTCTAATGATCTCGGGATCTATGTCTAAGCACTCTTCCAGAAAATACTCGGTGATGTCCTGGTATCGAATATGGTTGATACCATAGTCGTTGCGTCCAATTTCCAAGAATAGCGCCATGGTATCGGCAAACACCCCATCTATGTCAAAGGCTATGTTACCAGGCGTGATCATATTGGGCCCTACGCAGCCCTCCTTGTCCTCTTCTTAAGACGGCTCACACGTCGTCTCAATATCCTTGCTCTTGCCTTGTCCTCGTTTTCGTGAGCCTCGGCTTTTTGCGTTTTGAGCGCCTGAATCTTCTTCTTCATCTGACGCATTGAAACGTCTGATTTCCCCGCCTTGACATCCACAATGCCCCGTGCCTTCTTGATCGCAGTCAGCAGTTCCGCCTTGTTCATGCCATGCACCCCGGATATCTCCGGGATCTTCAGAGCTGTCTCCCGCAGCTCTTTGGCTGTCATTCGATCCAGGGGCTTTTCTTTTTTTTCTTTTTTCTCCTTTTTTCCCATGCCCTGTTTCTCCTTTTGTGTATCTTTAATCCTTTTCAGGTCTTAGTTTTTCAACCAGGGAAAGAAACGGCTTGAAAAGATCTATCGGAAGCGGAAACACGGTTGTGGAATTGCTTTCAGCCGAGATCTCGCGGAGGGTCTGGAGATACCGCAACTGCAACGCCATGGGGTGATCCCGGATAATAGTCGCTGCGTCGGCCAATCTTGTCGCCGCCTGATATTCTCCTTCTGCATTGATCACCTTGGCACGTCGCTCGCGCTCGGCCTCGGCCTGCTTAGCCATGGCCCTCTGCATCTCCTGCGGGAGATCGATATGCTTGACCTCCACTGTGGAGACCTTGATCCCCCATGGATCAGTATGGGTATCCAGGATCTCCTGGAGCTGAGAGTTGATCTTTTCCCGCTCGGACAGAAGCTCGTCCAACTCGGCCTGTCCGCACACGCTCCGAAGCGTGGTCTGCGCAAGCTGTGATGTTGCATATATGTAGTTCTCTACCTCAATAATTGCCTTTACCGACTCCATGACCCTAAAGTAGATAACTGCATTTACCTTCACAGACACGTTGTCACGCGTAATGACATCCTGTGGGTCAACATCCATAGCAACCAGACGGAGGCTCACCTTTACCATCTTGTCAACAATGGGTATCAAAATGATCAACCCAGGGCCTTTGGCACCGATTACCCGACCCAGCCGGAAGATGACCCCGCGCTCGTACTCATTGAGGATTCGTATGGCCGAAGCCAGAAAGAATACCAGAAGGATGATACCAGAAATTATCGTAATCATATTCATGAGAACCTCCACTCAATCATTCCATGCCACCCTATCCTCTCATACAGGAGAAGGGGGTGGCTGACCTTCTAAAAGAGCCTAATGATAGTCGTGAGTCCCCACTACGACCTGAATGCCCGTGTTCTTTTCCAGCATTTGAGCCAATTCTTCAGCAGATCTGTAAGGACAATCCGGTTTTGCGTTCGCCAGGCAGGAACTCAAATAGATAGCGTCCGGTTTTATTTCCGAAAGCTTTATGGCCATGCCAGCATTGGATACAGTAGACCGGCCAGGGCATTGACACTTGAGGAGCCAGACTACCTGGCAAGGCTCATCAAACTTCCCATCGCCCATGGTCGCCGCCTTGAGGCATCGCCATTCACCTGGACACCCATATCCGCTATCCATGTAAGAACCACATCCCACAACAGCAACCTTTTTCATAAGCCACCTCCTTGTTAAAATAATTCCCATTCCTGACAAACCCCAAGACTGTGTGACTTAAGATTTGCCACTGCAAAAATACGGGGCTCAATATCCCGCATATCTTTACAAGACCGGTTACAAAGTGTCAAGCGTGTATGGAGGTTATTTTGGCGGGTAATTGGTTAGTATGTATCTTTCATAATCATCGGCGGACATGAGCATATCCAGATCATCCAAGGAAAAGAGCTTGGCCCGGATGATCCAGCCTTGGCTGTAAGGCGAGTAATTGATCAACGCGGGCTTTTCAATAACCTCCCTGTTGACTGAAACAACCCGGCCATAGACTGGAGCGTAGATATCGTTAACGAGTGTGCTGCACTCCACACTCCCAAAGGGCTCACGGGTGACAATGTCATCACCCTCGTTAGGGAGTTCTACATAATTGAGTTCTCCAAGTTGGAACTGGGCAAAGTCAGTTATGCCCATGGTGACCGTGTGATTCTCTTCATATCGGACCCAGATGTGCTCCTCAGAGTATCGTAGTTCATCCAGTACCAGCAAAGAGCTTCCCTCGCTTTTGTACTTGCCCGTGTGGTGTCAGCTGGCATGCCTATATACTGAAAGAAATGGCTTTGCAAGCACTTTTTTTCACAAAAAAACGCAATGCATACTTGACAATCCCCTTGTCCTTGCCCTATTGGAGAAATTGTAAAAATCCGGGAAAGGAAAATGGTAATGGAAATAGCAAGTACTATTATACTCCTTATAGGGCTAATCATTTTGGGATGGTATCAAAAAGGCCGAATAAAGATTTTGGAAAAAGACATTGCCTCACAGAAAAGCATACTAGATAGTTTAAAAGTCTACCTTGACATTTTTGACCCACAACAACTTCAAGCATGGGTGAAAATCAGGCAAGAAACCATCGAAAAACAAAATGACTTAGAAATCGAACGAATGCGGTCCTGGATGGAAGGACTAATGCAAGAAAGGTTTGAAGGAGGAAAGTGGATTGAAAGAGAAACTAGCGCTGCAACCGATCTCATGATTAGGTTGCTTTTTTATGCCCCTCCCCACATTCGAAAAAAGTCCATAGCAAAAATGCCTAATAGTATGTTTAAGGACGCCGTCAAAAAGGTCTTGGATCGAATGCCGGAATATGACCAAATTTTGGCAGCGGGAGGAATAGAATCAGCACCACCTGGGTCTTAAGGGCGAGCCCTACCGGCTTTTCTTCTATCTCTTAGAACACGTCGATCATTATCTGCAGAAAGAGAAACAAAGATCCCTTCCCTCACACTTTTCCGGCGATCCTGTTTATTCTTACGGCGATCCTTGCGGATCACCTTTTTGCCGGCAGGAAGAGTAGCTTTCTCTTCTGACGGGTCCATTTTGACAGATGATGTGCCCCCAACTACAATGTCCATGACAGAATCCTCCTTATACTTCCCTAATCGGCACTGTCATGACATACTTTAACCTTACAAACCCTGGTAGTCCCAACGCGAACCGTTATTTTTTAATATATCAAGAACTTAGGGGCTTTGCCCCAATTGGAATACTGGAATGTTGGAATACTGGAATATTGGGTTTAAAAGGTGTTTTGTTCTTGTTTCTGTTTTTCACATCGTTCCAATATTCCATCATTCCAGCATTCCTGATTGACTTTGCAACAGGGCCAATAAATAGCTATAATGTCAATAGGTTGTAGAAATTCCGAGACGTTTAATTAGACGAATGCTGCAAGAACATGGAAAACTTTTCATAGAAGTGGCATGTTACTCCACAATAGTTGTAGTTTGGTACTCTTTACCCTGCTATGCAGTTGAGTTAACTATTTAGAATCTATACTGATATTCCTAACCTAAAGATCTTGCATAATTCTTGCATCAACTTGATACCTGGACAGGATAGACAGGCGGTTAAGTTCTGCTAAAGAATACGAGGAAAAGAAAAATTGGCGACAAAAATCGATAAAGTGGTCCTGGAAAAGGCCTGCAAAAACATCATCGAGACCATCTTATTTTGCCTTCCCAAGGCCTATAAGGGGACCGTTTACGAAATAGATCGTCCTCCTGAGATGATCGCAAAGCGGATTACGTCTGGCGTCATCGATGAGGAAAGAAAGACCATTTCCTGGGGTCTCCCGGAAAGGTCTGATTATAACCCTCCCGGAAAACCCTGGATTGAATACAGAGATGAACCGGGCCGCGCCTTGGAAGCGATGGCATGGTGTGTGGAAAAGCAGAAGAGCTGGACAGCGGAGAATCCCAGAAATGACAGTCGGAGTGTCAGGCTTCAGGTGGAAGGCGTGTGGGAAGATTTCCACCACATGGAACCCGTATTGATCCGAAAAGAGGATTTATACTTTGGAAACGAGCCACGCCTGCAATACCCCAGAAACTGCAAAGGCGAAATCATCTGGCAGAGTAACGAATACGTAGTGGCAGCCGTCATAAAGATTCATTTCCGCCCTCATACCATCAAGATAGGCAGCCCGGAGACCAGGATCATCAAAAGACTATCCCGGGCTCTCGGCACAGAACTCCTTTCCTACCAGTTGCGCCAGCAGTCCGTTGAGGCGATGCGCCAACTGGCAGACGACAAGATAAATTCCTGTAATGTCCTTGCGCACTCGCTGCGAAACGCCATTGCCAAATCTGGTTTCATTTTCTCGCTCATCAAACTGGAACTGGGATTCCTGAGAGATCAATGGGAGCGAGTTCTGTTAGAGCACTTGGATCAAAAGGGAATGAAGCAAGAAGCGGTTCATGTGTTAAATGAAGCATTGAAGAAAGTGGGCGAAGGATCTAATGAGCAGGGAAAAGACCTCATGCGGGTTCAGAACCGATTCTTGGACTTGTCGCTACCTCCTGAGCGGGGTGAAAACTGGGTGCGTATGCAGATAGAGGAGAGATGGAATAAACTGCTCGCCGAGAAGCACCTGGATGAGGAACGGGTAAAAGAGATCCGTCGGGGTATTGATCAACTAAAAAGATCTCTTTACCTCGGGAAAGATCCGGATATTCTTGCAGCCTACGACAAGATGGTCGAAAGTTCAAAAAAGGAGTGGACGGACCTCATTTACAGAGACACAGACCGGCTAGATTCCCAGTTCCTTGATAGATTAGTCCTGATTCTCGAAGGCCCTTCCCTCAATCTTCCCTACCAGGAAAAATCAAGAAAGAGTCTGACTTACCTTAAAACCCTCGCTGAGATTATGGGTCACCTGGAACAGAATACCAATGTAGTCTTACGACAAGTGCTCAACGGGTCAAAAAAATAGGAAAGACAAAGCAGACTTCCTAAATCCGTACTGTTTTCAAGGCGTAAGCCGCAAATCCGTAGTCTTTTCAAGGCGTAAGCCGCAAACAATTTCAAAATCCGAATATCGACAATTGCTATCTGCTACTCTGTCCCGATAAAAAACGGCCTGCACTCAGACTCATCCCGTTTGAGGGCGAGGCTTATTTGATCCAGTAGCTTTGGCTTGTCCTGAGGCAGGCGGCCGTGCAGGTTGATGTAGTTCGTGTAGTGATCGCTGGTAAGAGTCGTGCTTATCGTAAGGTGTTCAAGGAGGTTTCTTGTTTCCTTTAACACGCCATGAGGACCGAGCATTTGAAAGCGGCCTGCCATGACGTCTTCCAAAAGGGGTGTGTTGATCTTGGGCACAAAGGTGCGAAGCCGCACAAAGTCGGGCCCAATTTGATTGATCACGCGAGCAGTTTCCTCGGCATGCTCGCCGGTCCTTTCCTGGCCTCCAATGCCTAAGATTGCATAAAGGCTGAGTTCAATGCCCGCAGCCATGAGCCACCCGCCTGCCTCTATGTGCTGCCTGGCATTTGTTCCCTTGCGAATACGTTTTAGCGTGATGTCATCGCCCGATTCGAGCCCCACATGAATCCGCCCAAGCCCGGCCCGCGCCAGTTCTTCAAGCTGCCCCGGCCCCTTCTTATGAATAAACTGCGAGGACCCGTAAACCGTGATCCGTTCAAGGGTTGGAAAAGTGGCTCTGGCAAAACGGCATATTTCCGCCAGGTCTTCTGTCTTCATGGCTATGGTATTGCCAGCCGGAAGAAACAGGGTCCGGACATGGGGGCCGTAAACCCTTCTGGCTTCCAACATATCTTCCTTGATATCATTGACCGGCCGGGCGCGGTACCTGGGTCCGTTCTTATATACCATGCAGAATGTGCATCGGTTATGAGGGCACCCGATCGTGGCCTGGATCAGCAAAGAATCGGCCTCACTGGGTGGACGATATATCGGACCTTCATAGCGCATAAGCACGCCTCCAGCAATTCTAAGTTCGGAATTTTTTCAGTTTCAAAGTCAAGAAACTCGAAATTCGAATACCCGCCTGCCAACGCCTGAGACAGCATTCAGCTTATGTGCCGGCATCTCTGGCAATGGCGGGCAGGTCGAAATTCGTACTGTTCTCAAGGCGTAAGCCGCAAACAATGACCAAATTCACGAAATTCAAATGACCGAAACCTAAAACCTTGTATTTTAGGCAAAGAGCTATGTTTTTGAAGATTTGAGCATTCGGATTTCGAATTTGTTTCGGATTTGCGGCTCACGCCTTGAAAACAGTAGGAATTTCGTGCTTCGGATTTCCAATTTCCTGTGTTCTATGGACCTTATGGTCAAATTAGAATTGCTGGCACGCCTCTATTTTCCTTGAAGAAAAGGCAGGAGTTTGCTAATTTTACAAAAAAACGGTTATGGGGTAACTGGTCGCATATCTTTCAGGGAAATCTCTTCGGCATTAACTACAGGATGCTGGTTTGCCCGTTTCATCTTCTCTCTTATTCCGCAATCCGCATTCTGCATTCCGAAATACTATAATACCATGTCTATCGTTGCAAGACGCAAAAAGACCAGACAGATATCGATTGGCGGGGTCAAAATCGGTGGTGGCGCGCCAATTACCGTCCAGTCCATGACCAATACCTTCACCCACGATGTGGGTGCCACGGTGGCACAGATTCACCGCCTGGAGGCCGTGGGCTGCGAGCTTGTCCGCGTAGCAGTACCGGATCAGGCAGCCGCAGAGGCAATCGCATCCATCAAGAAAAAGATTTCCATCCCCCTGATCGCCGATATTCATTTCGACTACCGATTGGCCATGGCAGCAATGAAGGCGGGCGCAGACGGCCTGCGCATCAATCCAGGCAATATCGGGGCGGCCAGGAAGGTGGAGGCCGTGGCCAAAGAAGCCATGAAGCAAGGCATTCCTATCCGCGTGGGGGTCAACGCGGGTTCACTCGAAAAAGACCTCCTCAAGAAACACGGCGGAGTCACTCCTCAGGCCATGGTGGAGAGCGCGTTACGGCACGTGAAGTTGCTCAGATCGTATGATTTTCACGAGATCAAGGTCTCCATCAAGGCATCGGACGTGCTGAGAACCGTGGAAGCCTACCGGTTGCTTTCTTCTCGGACCGACATCCCTCTCCATGTGGGTGTTACCGAAGCGGGCAGCCTGTTCTCGGGCACTGTTAAGTCCGCCCTGGGTATTGGTATCCTCCTTGCCGAGGGGATTGGTGACACCATCCGGGTCTCCCTTACCCGGGACCCTGTGGATGAGGTCCGGGTGGGCTATGAGATATTAAAGGGATTGAAGATCCGTCAGCGTGGTCCGGAAATCGTTTCATGTCCCACGTGCGGCCGGTGTGAGATTGACCTAGTTGAGATTGTTGAGCGCGTGGAATCGGCCCTGCTTACCATGACTACCCCTGTTCAGCTTGCCATCATGGGATGCGTGGTGAACGGACCAGGGGAGGCACGGGAGGCTGACATCGGGATCGCAGGAGGCAAAGGTCACGGGGTGCTTTTCAAAAAGGGGAAAGTCATTCGCAAAGTGCCGGAGGACAGGCTGGTTGAGGTTCTGCTGAAAGAGGTTGAGAAATACGAAAGTGTTGGAGATTGAGGGATTGAGGGATTGAGGGATTGAGGGATTGAGGGATTGAGGGATTGAGGGATTGAGGGAGCAATATGGGAAAACAGGCAAAGACTGCCATAACGCCGACGCGGAGCCAGGACTACCCGGAATGGTATCAGCAGGTGGTGAAGGCATCTGATCTGGCTGAAAATTCACCAGTGCGGGGATGCATGGTCATTAAGCCGTGGGGCTATGCCATTTGGGAAAACATCAGGGGCGTATTGGATGACATGTTCAAGGAGACAGGAGTAAAGAATGCCTATTTCCCCCTGTTTATTCCGAAGCGGTTTCTTGAAAAAGAAGCAGAACATGTGGAGGGCTTTGCCAAGGAATGTGCCGTGGTCACCCATCACCGTTTGGAAGAAGGCGAAGATGGGAGCCTTGTTCCTGCAGGGCCGTTAGAGGAGCCTCTGGTGGTGAGGCCAACATCCGAGACGATCATAGGAGAGTCTTTTTCAAGGTGGGTGAGCAGCTATCGGGATTTGCCCCTGCTCATCAACCAGTGGTGTAATGTGATCAGGTGGGAAATGAGGACACGTATTTTTTTGAGAACGAGTGAGTTCCTCTGGCAAGAAGGGCACACGGCTCATGTCAGTGCAAACGAGGCTATGGAGAGAACCCTTCAGATGCTTGATATCTATGCGAAGCTTGCAGAAAGCTATTTTGCCATCCCGGTGATCAAGGGCGAAAAGACGGCCTCTGAGCGGTTCCCGGGGGCGGTCAACACCTATACAGTGGAGGCCATGATGCAGGATCGAAAGGCATTGCAGGCCGGGACTTCCCACTTTCTGGGACAAAATTTTGCAAGGGCCTCTGAGATCAAATACCAGTCTGCACAGAAAAAGGAAGAGTATGCGTGGACCACATCGTGGGGTGTTTCTACACGTCTGATCGGCGCGATCATCATGACGCACGGCGATGACAACGGGTTGGTACTTCCACCCATGATAGCATCATCTCACGTGGCCTTAATGCCCATCATTAAGAAAGCCGGCGACAGAAGCACGGTCATGGACTTTACCCACACCCTTGCCACGGAGCTAAGAGGGCAACATTACCATGGTCGTAAGATCGAAGTTGAAATCGATGACAGGGAGACGGGCGGAGGCAGAGTGTGGGACTGGATCAAGAAAGGGATACCGCTCCGTGTGGAGATAGGCCCGAGGGATATTGCCCGGAACTCGGTCTTTGTGGGTCGAAGAGACAGGGGGCCGAGAGAAAAGGAATCGATCCCACGTGATCAGTTTATCAAAACCATTTCTCCGATGTTAGATGAGATGCAAAAGAACCTCTTTGATCGGGCCTTGCGGTTCAGGGAAGAAAACACCACACAGATTGATTCCAAAGAGGATTTTTTTGCCTTTTTTACACCCCGGAACCCGGAAAGACCCGATATCCACGGAGGCTTTGCCCTTGCCCACTGGTGTGGAAATCAAATATGTGAAGAAAAGATCAAGACAGACCTGAGTGTGACGATTCGCTGCATTCCCTCGGATGCTGAAAACGAGACCGGAAGATGTATCGCTTGCGGGGATAGGAGCCCCCGCCGCGTGGTTTTTGCCAAGGCATACTGAGTAAGGAGATCGTGAAATAGTCGACTACTCGACTACTTAACAAAGCCTGGACATGATTCGAATCACTGACATCTTAGACCGTATCAGTGCCTACAACTCGGAGGCAGACCTGGAGCTCGTGGAAAGGGCGTATGTTTATTCCGCGCGCATCCACGAAGGGCAGGTGCGGCTTTCCGGAGAGCCTTACCTGTCTCACCCGCTGGAGGTCGCCGGGCTGTTGACCGAATTGCAGTTGGACCCCGTCAGTGTCGCAGCCGGCCTTCTGCACGATACCCTGGAAGACACTAAAGCAACCACGGAAGACTTAACCCGGTTGTTTGGTGAACCGGTGACCCACATCGTAAAGGGCGTGACAAAGTTGAGTGGCCTGGCATTTCGGAGTTCCGAGGCCCGTCAGGCCGAAAGCATCCGAAAGATGATTCTTGCCATGGCCGATGACATACGCGTTATCCTGATCAAGCTGTGCGATCGGCTCCACAACATGCGCACCCTTCAGTTCCAAACCGAAAAGAAGCAAATCAATATAGCCCAGGAAACCCTTGACATTTACGCCCCCCTTGCAAGTCGCCTTGGCATACATTGGATCAAGACGGAGCTGGAAGATATTGCGTTCATGTATCTTTTTCCGGAGCAATACCGTGAGACCGCCAACCACGTGGCAAAGAAAAAAGACGAGCAACAAGAGTATATCAATACCATAAGAGAGATTATTGAGGCGAAGATGGCGGAAGCCAACCTTCCCTGTAAGGTCCAGGGCCGCCACAAAAATTTCTACGGCATCTATCAGAAGATGATCAATCAAAACGTGGATTTTGAGGAGGTGTACGACATCCTCGCCTTTCGTATTATCCTGGATACGATCCCGCAGTGCTACCAGGCTATCGGGATCATCCATTCAATATGGAAGCCCATACCCAAACGTTTCAAGGATTTCATTGGTATCCCCAAGCCCAATATGTACCAGTCCCTCCACAGCACGGTGATCGGGCCTTTTGGGGAGCGGGTGGAGATTCAGATCCGCACCATGGAGATGGATCATGTAGCCAGAGACGGCATTGCAGCCCACTGGCAGTACAAGGAGAAAAGCGGCTTTGATCAAAAGACGGGGGCTGCTTTTGTCTGGCTCAGGAAACTGGTGGAGGAGCAGAAAGACATCAAGGACCCCGACGAATTCATGGAAAGCGTCCGGATCGAGCTTTTTCCTGATGAGGTGTATGTATTCTCACCACGGGGCGACGTGTTGGCCCTCCCCAAAGGGGCCACTCCTGTGGATTTCGCATATGCCATCCATACTGAGGTGGGATACCAGTGTACAGGGGCCAAGGTGGATGGCCGAATGGTTCCCTTAAAGTATGAGCTGAAGACCGGCCAAAGGGTCGAAATTATCACATCGCCCAATCACCGGCCCAGCAAAGACTGGCTGAATTTTGTCAAGACAGTCAAGGCCCGATCCCGGCTGCGCCAGTTCATCAAAACGGAGGAACGGAAACTGAGCCTGGCACTGGGACGTGAGATGTGCGACAAGGTCCTGCGCAAGTACCATGTAAGTCTGAATAGGTGTCTGGCATCAGGTGAAATCGAAAAAGCAGTCCATGAGCTTGGCTACAAGACTGCCGATGACCTGATTGCAGGCGTGGGATACGGTAAGGTGACCCCTCAGCAGGTAGCCCGGTATTTGCTCCCAAGAACTGAAATCGAAGACGAAAAAGAGACCGTCGTCACCAGGCTAAAGCAGCGTATTCGTGGAAGAAAAGCAAAGTCAGGCATACTGGTGAGAGGTCTGGACGACATACTGGTTCGCTTTGGCAATTGCTGCAATCCCTTGCCGGGTGATCCTGTGGTAGGATATATCACCCGAGGTCAGGGGATCACGGTTCACCGCACCAATTGCTTCCATGCTCTAAATATGGATCCAGAGCGGCAGATTGAATTGGAATGGGCGCCAGAGACTGAAGAGTCCTATCCTGTGAGAATTCATGTACTGTGTCACGACAGGATAGGCCTTTTAGCCAATATTACTGCGGCCATAAGCCAGGGTGAGGCCAATATTCTGGATGCCAGCGTCAGCACCCGGGCAGACAAGCGGGCGGATTGTTATTTTACGATCTCCGTGTCAGGCGCCGACCACCTGGAAAACGTGATCAAATCCGTGAAAAAAATCAGGCACGTTATAACAGCGAGTCGCCTTGCCGCCTAGGCTGGTTTTTCCACCAGACCGGAGCGCAGGCACCGCGTGCATACCCTGATCCGCTTGACACGGCCATTCCGGACAGCACGAACCTGCTGCAAATTAGGGTAAAAGCGTCGCTTTGTGACATTGTGGGCATGGCTTATGTTACTGCCCGTCATAGGTTTCTTTCCGCATATTTCACATACTCTTGCCATATTCTTGCACTCCTCTAAAGAATTAAAAATATTCGAAAGCCTGAGGCGATCGAAAAGAGGCTATTACAGGCAAGCAAGGATGTCAAGCCGCTTCAGTCACTCGTCTTGCTGTCACGGCTCCTCAAATGATGGCAAGGGATATGTGCCCCGCAGAGGGGGCACGCTACTTGTAGCGTGGGGGCTCCGTCCCACACAAAATGGGCCAAAAGCATACTCCCGGAAATGTCAAACTCTGGGAGTCCCCCGGCATAGCCGGGGGTTTACCCTTGATTAATTAGAAGGACCATCAACCAACCTCGGGCACTGCAAGCTCACCTTACAGCTTCAAAAATTTTGAGGTTTAACTACCTGAATTTTTTGACACCTCACCCCTACAACGCCCCTTCTACGATTTACACCTACATATAGTGCTTGACATATAGAGACATACAATATATTGTGCCATGCAACGCCAAGTGACCTGTGGGGATAGGCTGACATGCCAGATGCCACACCATAACAGAGTAGCGTAACTCAGGATGTGTGAAGAGGCCTTCAGATCGATTGTCTCACGACACAGTTTCTAACAGGAGAGGAAGGTAACTGATGTCATCAAGGAAGAGGCACAAGAAACGCGAATCGTGTGGACCCAGAGTATCTATCGGAAAATCCCACAGAAAGCCTGCAACAGATAATGCAAGCGCTGCAAATCCTGGAAAATATGAGCAGGTATCAGTCAATGGAGCGATTGAGATCACCCGGCTGATTTCCAAGGGTAAATATAAGGCGGCTGTCAACAAGGCCAAGCAGTATCATAAACAGCGGGGTACGGAAGAATCCGAAGCGATTTTAGTAGATGCCTATGTTGCTCGAATCCGTGAAATGATCGTAAGAGGCCACACGGTTGATGCCCGCGCGCTCATGGACCTGGTCGGGGATACATATCCTTCCGCAAACCAACGCCTTGGTGAGATGAGCGATCTTATTGCAGCGCGCGACGGTATGATAGATGACCTTGTGCGCCCCCTGCGCGAACGTGGCCTCTCACGAGAGAGGCGCACAGCCATAGAGAAAGTCATCAAGCAGGAGCTGATCGATCTCAAGGCGCTGGCCCGGTGTAAAGCCCTTCCTTCAGACCACCCATTGAAGAAGGGCGCTCGTGCTGTAATGGAAGCATTTGCAGCAGTGACAAGCGGTCTGATCGGAGACGAGACCACAGCCCTGCCTGATATCCCGCGCCGGAGTCCGATCGCTCCGTGGAAGGTGCTCGTTAGAGCAATTGCCTGCTTCTATCGCAGTGATGATGAAGCATGCGAAAACTGTCTTCAGGCTATTGATCCCGAATCGGCCCCTGCCCGGCTTGTTCCAACAATCCGTGCCATGATTGCGGAAAAGTCCAACGGAAAGCTCAAGGGCAGCGACACATCTCTCGTCGCAAAAGTCAATGGAAACAAAGACAAATTCCGCGATTCTCTCCGAACGCTGGACAGGACGCTAACGAAGAACAATCCTATCAGGATTCTCACAACGATCCAAGATACGGTAAACAAATGTGAACAAGCGTGTCCGGAACTTCTTGACAGGCTGAAGCAGCATATCTCCATTCGAGCGTGGATGAATGATTTGCCCGCCACAGAAATAAGCACAGCGATGGGAGGACCATCGCTGAAAAATGCTTACTACTGGCGTCTGCATGCCCGTGCTGCGGAGGCAAAGGGTGAGATCCTTTGGGCATGCAGTCTATGGGAGGAGTTTCGCAAGCACGCCGTACACGAGGGCTGGTTCTCCGGCGAGAGCCAGGAGGTCGCTGTCATCTATCTTTACATGGCAGACCTGCTGCGCAAATTGCCACACCAGGAACTTGAAGAGCAACGCGAAGGTTTCAAACGCGGCTTTAGTGGATTCCACTACGAAAAACAGCCCCAGTCCGTTCTCTATTTTCTCTATCCCGAGCGCCTGTACAGGCTGGCAAGCGACATCGATTCCGACCCGGAGACGTTCCGGCAATGGTTGGAGTGGATCGAGAAAAATGGTTCGGGTTGGAAGGAGGCGGATGGCGTGGCCATGGCCTGGCACGATGCGCTCCCCGAGGACACCCGGCCCCTTTTGCTCCTGATGGAATCGGCAGAGAAAAGAAACGCCCTCAAGAAGGCCCTTGGATACCTGGAAGATGCTGAACGTCTCAATGGGCTGAATCCCGACGTGCGAAGGGCCAGGCTTCGCCTGCTGGTGGCGACGGCCATACGTCATCTGAAACGGAGAAAGACCCATCTGGCAAAAAAGGATTTCGGAGAAATAGAAGTCCTCCCCCAGTCATGTGAGGGTGATCGTCCGGCCTTTATGGCGGCATTGAGATGTGTGCACGCGTTGATTGACGAAGAAAAATCGGAATTTTCCAGGTGGAATGGCGAGTTGATTAAGGGGCTTGAAAGCCAACTATCAGCAACTGTTGTCATGAAAGGATTGCTCAAGGCTTGCAGTTTCCCTGAGACTGTAACGATTCTCCCGTCGCTCCCCACAGACTCATTGGCAGGGGATGACCTCGGTGTCGCAGTGGCCAGAGGTTGCGCCCTTGGCGACGACATGGGAGTACCGTTCAGCATTCCTCAGAAGTGGGAAAAACAGCTTACTGAGTTTTTTGCCGCACAGGAGTGCTCGCTCGACACCCTGGTGATTCGGACGCTTGCGGATGCGGCATTGCGTAATGGTAATGCGGAACTGGCCTACGCCGCCTCGGGCGCAGGTCTTTCGCGCGGCGGAAGAGATTCAGCAAGGTTTCTGCTCTTGCGTGCTCGGTCTTTACCAGCGTGGATCATCGACAGAAGAAATGATTGTATTTGTGCTGCGATTGAGATGGCCCGCAGGCAGAGAGATATGGATCTTCTTGATGAAGCAATCGAGTTGCGCCGTGGTGGAAGAGGTTGGCAATTCCCTTTTTCGATCTGGGGCAGCATTATAGACAAAAGCGATTTCTCCATGGACGCGGAAACACAGGATAAAGTTCTACAGCGTGAGAAAGAAGCGCGCGGATATCCATCGTCTGTGGACTACTCTCCAGATCATGATTATTACGAAGATGATGACGATTGTGACGACGATCCTGATATGTGCAAATATTGCGATGAAAAGGATTGCCCGGACAGGAGCGCAGAATACGTGCTGGATGATGAAGACGACTATGAAGATGATGGATTCATTGATTTGCCGCCTGGCATTCCCCCGAAGATATTACCTCGTTTGCTCGAAATCGCCTTAAAGCACGGTGGCGAGCTTCCACATCCTGAAGAACTTGTGGAAAAGCACCCGGAGCTGGCAGAAGGACTGCTGGAATTGATTCTTGAATATGCCGAGGAAGGTGGAGAACTGCCGGACCTTGACGGCGATTGCTTTCCCCGTACCAGCCGGGCTTCACGGAATACCCGCCGGAAAAAGGGAAGGAAGAAATCTGAAGTTCTATAACAGAGGAGAAGTCAAATGCCGAGGAATAATGACATGCCAGTGTCGAACGAGGACCCGAGAAAGATACTTGGCGTCTCAGCCGATGCAGACGAAAAAGAAATCCGGGCGGCTTATCTGAAAAAAATCAAGGAATACCCGCCGGATCGGTTGCCTGTGGAATTCGAGCGCATTCGGGATGCGTATCAAACCCTGCGCGACCCTCGCATTCGGGTGCGTATTATGTTACAGTCAGCCGACCCGGAAGCACCTCTGGCCTCTTTGCTCGACAGCCACACGGCAGGAAGGCGATTCGTAGGACCTGAACCATGGCTTGCCGCAATGAAGGAGGGAGGTAACCGTTAACCCTGCCCGCCATTGCCAGAGATGCCAGCACTGCAGTTCGGGTGCGAGCCAGGCGTTGGCAGGCGGGGGTGAACTCTGAACCTCTGAACCTATGAACGTCTACGAACTATTTAAGCATACCGTCTTGTCTAGATTGAGCGAGATAAAACCATTTTGCAAGTACTTCAATCAAAGGCTATACCAGGCCACTCAATTACAAGAGGAAGAGCAAAATTCGGAATGCGGATCCCTTGCTTTACCGGAAGACGTTCCGGTGAAGCAAACGGAGCAATCGGTTCGGGAACAAATCGTACAACGCTTCGAAACGTGGCTGGACGATGTGTTGGCCGAAGAAGAGCCCTTGGAGGGAATTGCAGACGAGCTACTTTCCGAGCTGGAAGGCAAAAGCGACCCGGGCGTTATTTCCGCGCCCGACAACACGTGCGATCTGTATTCCATGTGGTCCGCTATGACGGCTTTGACCCAGGAAGTCAAACTCCAGGGCCGCGCTTTCAGGCATCTGAGTGATAATCTCGAGCCGTTCTCAGGGCTGGGCGAGTCAATTGATACAGCCCTTGAAGCACATGCCGAAGCGCTATCCGATGCCAGGCGCATTGCCGCGGAAGCTCGTGCAGTACGCAGCGAGCATGAGAACGAACTGCTACGTGACGCCGAACGGCGTGGCCGGCTTGAAATCCTCAGTGTCCTGCTTGACACCCGAAACAGATTGGTCAGGGGCCTGAAGGCCGCACACGAGAGTCTCCGGAAGCTAAATGAATATCGGGCCTCGAGTTGGCCAACCAGGATTTTCATCAAGCAAGACACGCGCATAGGCCAGATGCTTGACATCGTCACCGGGCTGGAGAAGGGTTACTCGTTAAGCCTTGATCGACTCGATGACGCGATGCAACAACTTGGGGTGCGTGAAATTCCATGCGAGGGCCAACCCTTCGATCCCCGAATCATGAACGTCGTGGATGTTGAAGAAAACGCCGAGGCGCCCGATGGAACAGTCCTTGAAGT
>Ga0114922_10000690_pt1 | contig 32448 bp, 32 predicted proteins | sample AartaG_FD_100975 | JGI IMG/M metagenome (GOLD analysis project Ga0114922, IMG submission 100975) | Deep subsurface microbial communities from Aarhus Bay to uncover new lineages of life (NeLLi) - Aarhus_00045 metaG | ecosystem: Environmental > Aquatic > Marine > Oceanic > Sediment | place... | reverse complement strand
GTTTGGCAATGGCGGGCAGGGCGGCATTCCCTGGCCCAGACCTGGATGATTAATCGGATAAGCCCATTGGACCCTGTCGCGCCAGGGCGGGCTTGCCGCGACCATCGCGGCTGGAAAGCCGCTCCCACAAACTGGCCCAAATGATGATCGAGGCCGATACTTGCCCAATCATGGTTCTGAAATGGTTTAAAAGGAAAAAGAAAACCGATAAGGCCCGGGAAGAGATAGCCCAAGAAGACCTGGCGTCTGAACGGGTAGAAAAGGCCCCAGAGGCAGGCGGAACAGAAAAACGCGGTGAAGAAACGCCAGTACCCCGGGCGCCAGAACAAGGTTTTTTTGTCAGACTTAGAGATCGTCTGTCCAGAACACGAAAGGCATTTACCAACCGCATAGACAATCTCCTGCTCGGGAAAAAGGAGATTGACGAAAACCTGCTCGAAGAACTGGAGGAGATTCTCATTGCCTCAGATATTGGCGTACAGACGACCATGGCCCTCATTCAAAGAGTCAGGGAAAGAGTTGAAAGAAAAGACCTGATCGATCCCGGTGAGCTCAAACATGCACTACAGGGTGAGATTCTCGCCTTTCTCAAAGTCCCATCAAAGCCGGTTCAGATGCCCCATGACAAACCCCATGTCATCATGGTGGTAGGGGTAAACGGTGTAGGTAAAACAACCACCATCGGAAAGTTGTCGGATCGCTATACAAGACAAGGTCAGCGGGTGCTGTTGATCGCAGCCGACACTTTCAGAGCCGCTGCTGTCGAACAGCTCGAAATTTGGGGGGACCGCGTCGGCGCTGAAGTCATACGACATAAGGGAAGAGCTGATCCTTCTGCTGTGGTCTATGATGGCATTCAGGCCGCAACATCGAGGGGCGTGGATGTGGTTATGATCGACACGGCAGGCCGTCTTCATACCAAGGTCAATCTCATGGAACAACTCAAGAAAATCCGCCGGACGGTTGCCCGCCAAATCGCTCACGCACCTCACGAAATCCTGTTGGTTCTGGATGCCTCAACGGGGCAAAACGCGATATCACAGGCTCAACTCTTTCATGAAGCAACCGGTGTCACGGGTGTTGCCCTTACGAAGCTCGACGGCACGGCAAAGGGCGGAATCGTGGTGGGTATATGCCACGATCTCAAACTTCCTATCCAGTATATTGGGCTTGGAGAGAAGGTCGATGACCTTCAAGACTTCGATGCTGATGCCTTTGCGAAGGCCTTGTTTTAATGTCCAAAAACATCCTGGTCATTGACGACGAACCCAATCTGCGGCACATGCTGACCGCAGTCCTTGAAAAGGCGGGCTACACGGTCAGTTCTGCCCCGGACGGTATGGAAGCCCTGTCTTTAACTGAAACCAAGCCTTTCGACGTGATCCTGTGCGATTTGCGCATGCCCCGAATGGACGGTCTTGCCTTCTTGAAGCACGCAGCCACACGCGGTCTTGATGCAGCTATCATCATGATGTCGGCCTACGGTACGATCGATACGGCAGTTGAAGCTATGAAGCTGGGAGCCGCCGACTACATTTCCAAACCCTTTAAGCCGGATGAGATTCTCCTCAAGCTGGGACAGATCGAGGAACGGAACCGATTGCGACAAGAAAACATCAGGCTCAGGGATGCAGTTCAGGAAACCTTCTCCTTTCAAAATATGGTGGCCAAGAGTAAGTCCATGCGGAAGATCTTTGACACCATCCGAAAGATTGCTGATTACAAAACGACGGTGTTGATCACTGGCGAAAGCGGCACCGGCAAGGAATTGATCGCAAGGGCCATACATTACAACGGGGCTCGCAAACATAAGCCAATAGTGGCTGTCAACTGTGGTGGTTTACCTGAAAACCTTTTAGAAAGTGAACTCTTCGGACATGTCAAAGGGGCCTTCACCGATGCGAGCAAAGACAAGAAAGGACTCTTTCAGGAAGCCAGCGGCGGAACGCTTTTTCTGGATGAGATTGCAGAGCTGCCCTTACCGCTTCAGGTAAAGCTCCTTCGCGTTGTGCAAGACGAGTTGGTACGGCCTGTGGGAAGCACGCAATCTGTTAAGATGGATGTGCGAATCATTGCAGCCACAGGACAAGATCTGGCGGAGGCAGTCAAAGAGGGTACTTTCAGGGATGACCTGTTTTATCGGATCAATGTGCTCTCGATCCACGTGGCACCCCTGCGCGACCGAAAAGAAGATATTCCTCTCTTGCTCAATCATTTCGTCAAAAAGTTCAAAAAGCGACTGAACAAAGAGATAGAAGGGCTTCGACCAGAGGCTCTCCAGACTTTGATGGACTACCCGTGGCCGGGTAACATCAGGGAACTTGAAAATGTTATCGAACGTACCATGGTGTTGACGGAGCGACGCGAAATACATCTGGATGAACTGCCGGAAGAGATACGAAGTAGCGCCGCTGCTACACGTGATCTCTGGCGTACCAATAGCATCTCTCTTAAGGTTAATACTATGACACTCGAAAAAGCACTGATCCAAAGGGCCCTCCGGGAAACCAACAACAATCGGACCCGGGCAGCCAGGCTTTTGGAAATCAGTCACCCTACACTTCTCTCCAAGATGAAGACATACGGGATTTCGTGAAGGCACTATCCGCAAATCGCTTGTATCTTAAGCAAAGGAGAATGGTGGCAATCGCAAACCGAGGCAGAATCTTGCTCTCTGAAGAAACAAAATTAAGAAAACTCCATTATACTGTTGACATCTCGATTATATCCATGTATTGGCAAAATCGTTGTCACAGCGGGGTTCTGTGGTAGAAATTGGCGTCAATCCTGTGTAGTAAGCTATTCATTGGCCACACAAACGATTGTGTGCCAATTTTACACAGGTTAAACTTTAAGCAAAAAAGGAGGGAGCAAGGATGACAAAGGCAGAAATTGTGGAGAAGATGGCCAACGATGCTGGTATCTCTAAGGCAGCGGCCGGTGCTGCGCTGAATTCCTTTGTGGATAGCGTCACCAAGGCCCTGAAAAAGAAGGAAGGCAGGGTAACCCTGGTAGGCTTTGGCACTTTTTTAAAGGTACGTCGCAAAGCGCGCAAGGGTAGAAACCCTCAGACGGGTGAAACTATCAAGATCAAGGCTTCCAATACTGTAAGGTTCAAGCCGGGTAAAGCGTTGAAAGACGCCCTCTAGTACAACGTTTTGTAATTATCATCCCCCACCCCGCCCTCCCCTCTCCGAGGTGTAGGCTTACGAGGGAGAGGGTTTGGGGGGGAGCGAGAACTAACTGCTCTATACAAAGGTGATTTCAAAGCTGTCAAACTCGCCAGTATAGGGTTCCCATTCCACGGCCACTTTGCCTATACGGGCCAAAGGGGGACCGCTTTCGCACCACTTCAGCATAGATTTCACATCGTTCTCCTCGCCTTCAAATACTGCGCCGACCCTGCCATCGCGTAGATTCCTCACCCAACCCTTAACGCTCCGTTCCAAGGCTGCGCGCCTTGTGTCCATCCTGAAACACACCCCCTGGACACGTCCGTCAATTACGACACGCGCTCTAACTTTTTTCATGCCTTTTCTCCCGTGAAAGCACCTCTACCAATCCCTTTTCATCAAGTATCCTGACCCCTAAGTGCTGGGCCTTTTCAAGTTTGGATCCTGGATCTTTTCCCGCCACCACATAGGCGGTTTTGCGGCTCACAGAAGAGCTAACCTTGCCGCCCAGGGCCTCAATGCGAGCTTTGGCTTGCGAGCGCGTCATTGAGTCAAGAGCCCCGGTAAGGATAAATGTTTTGCCGGCCAGTGTCTCCTTTGTCGTACCCTCCTCGGTTTCAAGCGTCACGCCAGCTTCCACCATCCGCTCAATGTTTCTCTGATTCTCAGGGTTCTCGAAAAATGCTCGCACGCTTTGGGATACCTGCGGTCCTATTTCGTCCACGGCCACCAGTTCTTCTGCGGTTGCGGCCATCAATGCCTTTAATGACTCAAAGGTGCGGGCCAAAACGTGCGCTATGTGCTCACCTACATGGCGGATGCCAAGGGCGTAGACAAAACGGGCAAGGCTGATTTGCTTGCTTTTTGCCATAGCATCCATCAGGTTCTGAGCCGATTTTTCGCCCATCCTTTCAAGGCCTGCTGTGGTTGCCTTATCAAGGAAAAATAGATCTGCATAAGATTTCACCAGGCCTTTGTCCACCATCTGGCCCACCAACTTGTCGCCAATGCCATCAATATCAAAGGCCCCTTTAGAGGCAAAATGTTTGATGCGCTCCTTTACCTGTGCAGGACAGTTGGCATTGACGCACCGAGATACTGCTTCTTGTTCCAGGCGAACCACCTTTGCGCCGCACACCGGGCATGTAGCAGGCATCCTAAACGGCTGCTCAACCCCGGTGCGTTTGGTCGTAATTACTTTCACGACCTCAGGGATCACATCCCCAGCACGCTGGATCAGCACAGTGTCGCCCATGCGGATGTCTTTCTTCTTGATTTCATCCTCATTGTGCAGGGTGGCACGGCTTACGGTCACGCCTCCGACAGAAACAGGCTCCAGGTGGGCTACCGGCGTTAACGCTCCGGTCCGGCCCACCTGAACGTCGATCTCCACCACACGGGTGGTCTCCTGTGTAGCCGGGAACTTATAGGCCAGGGCCCACCTCGGGCTTCGGGACTTCTCACCCAGCTTTCTCTGCAACGCCAAATCATCCACCTTGATCACAACACCATCCATCTCGTAGGGAAATTCATGCCGCCTGTCGAGCAAATCTTTGTAATAAACAAGGATTTCCTCAATCGTCGCCCGCGCTTTAATGTGAGAATTCACCCGAAACCCCAGTGCCTTAAGAGTTTGAAGGATTTCCCAGTGGGAAGCAAATTCAACGTCAGTCACCATGCCGACGCCATAACAAAATATGTCTAAGGGGCGCGTGGCCGTTATCCTCGAATCAAGCTGTCTGAGAGACCCTGCTGCCGCATTTCGTGGATTGGCAAACGCCGGCTCGTCCTTGTCAAGGCGCTCTTTGTTCAATTGTTTGAAAGCTTCCACGGGGATAAATACCTCTCCCCTCACCTCCAGGCGAGAGGGTATTGTCACGGAAACCGTGTCAAGAAGGACCAGAGGAACCATCTTGATGGTCCTGATGTTCAGGGTGATGAGCTCGCCGGTGTATCCGTCGCCCCGGGTGGAGGCCTCGACCAGTCGACCATTTTCATATACCAGCTCTACGGCTACACCATCCATTTTTGGCTCGGCTGTGTAAACCAACGGCCAATCCGTGTTTAAGAACCGCCGCACCCTTTGATCAAAGGCGAGTACTTCTTCTTTGCCAAAGGCGTTCTCCAGGCTCAGCATGGGAATGGTGTGAGCCACAGTTTCAAACTTCTCAAGGGGCAATGCCCCTACCCGCTGCGTAGGGGAATCGGGTTCAATTAGTTCCGGATGCGCCGTCTCCAGAGCAATGAGCTCCTGCATGAGACGGTCGTATTCAGCATCAGAGATCTCTGGCTGATCCAAAACATAGTAGAGGTAATTGTGCCGGTGAAGGGCCTCCCGGAGTTCTGCTGCCCTCTTTCGGATATCTTCATTCATGGCAAAAGATTATCACACAATTTCTACGAAGAAAAACTAATGATCTTTCGGATTCTCTTTGGCGAAGACCGAGTTCAGTTTTTGACATATTGCAGAGATAACCTCTGCTGCTGCTTTGCGCGACCTGTTAAACTTGCTGCTTGAAAACCCGGGCCTCCAGCGCAATGTGCCAAGCTCATCTGAAACCACAAGGAGGGCCCCGATCTCAACCTGCCGGAACCGTGCCACCGTAAACAAGGCCGAAAGTTCCATATCCACGCCAAGCACACCTTCACCCTGGACCAAAAGGACCTTCTGCCCGGTCTCCCGGTAAGGGGCATCTGTCGACCAGACAGGACCTTTGTGAAAAGGGATGGAGCATAACTCAAGGCTTTCCTCAATTGCCCTGGTTATACCGTCGGACGGTCTCGGGTATTCGTTATTTTGAGTGTAATACCCTGATGTCCCCTCCCCTATCACCGCACGGTCAGGAACCACAAAGTCTGCGATCCGCACCCCTTGCTGGATTGAACCGCACCACCCGAAAAAGAGTATCTTCTTTGCACCAAGGACAATTAGCTTCTCCAGAATCATCACCGCATACGGAGCACCTATCATAGGCCCTACCAAAGCCATGCCTTGATGGCCGTATGTTCCCCGGTACAACCTGCTCGTCAGAATTCTGCCCGCGGCCCTTCCCTCAATCCCCGTAGATCGGCGAATTAAGGCAAGGTCTTTTTCCATGGCCACCATGACTGCCACAGGACCAATGCTGGGATCGTTTTTGCCCCTTTTTGGGTAGACAATTTCATCGGGCATTATCAACTCTGTATCACTTTTTGGCATCCTTCATTTTCGCCACAAAGTAGTTTACACTTTTTTTTACCACTCCAGGTTTGGGGTTTCAAAGTACGAACAAAAGAATTTATCTCTTGGCGCCCGCCTGCGCGGCCGTAGCCGCTGCGGCGCGGCGAAGGCCCGCATTCTTGAAAAGTCTAAACCGAGGAATGAAGGATGCCGAAAATCCTATACAATTGAGTAGCGAAGCATAGCAAATTCTATACCATATTTGATCAAGGTTGGCTATCTCAAATAAGCCCCAACACACCATTACGCACTCGCTCCTGCCACTCCACAATTGACAACAAATGGTATGCCAGGTAAAAGACCCAATAGGCTATATCGAGTGAAATGGGATTACGATCTTACCACGACACAGCGTACAACGGGCTGTTTCAGACCCAGAAAGGCTGGGGACACGTTAGTTGTCCCAGTTCGTGGTCAGAAAAAATAAGGGCCATCCTGTCCGAAATCAGAAAGTCGGGCGTTTGAAATATTCGATATGATTGTTTCAACCTATCAACCCTTTTTCTCCCCTTTTCCGGCATTTTTCTACAAGGCTCACCTTTCAGATCTGATGGTTATTCTGGATGAGGTTCAATTCCCACTGCGAACGACCTGGATCAGTAGAAATCGTTTCAAAAATGACCAGGGCACCCTGTGGATCACAATCCCGGTACGAAAAAAAGGCCTGGGCTTGCAAAAGATTAACCAGGTGCGAATGTGCTACGAAGGCAACCGGAGGAAAAAGCATCTTGCCAGCCTGAAAACCTCCTATGCAAACGCCCCTTATTACAGGGAGCATCTTGATGTGGTTGAGGAAATGTTTTCGGCAAGATTTGAAAAACTCATCGACCTTAACCTGATGATCATCCAGTATCTGAAAAAGCATCTGGGAATCAACACCCCAGTAATATTGCAATCCGATTTGGATGTTCCTGGCAAAGGGAATGAGCTTTTGATAGAGATTTGCCGCAAAGTGCATGCATCTAACTACCTGGCCCAGGCTGCCACAAAAAAATATCTTGATACCGGACTATTTGCCGATGCCCGCATCGAGCTAAACTTCTTTAAGCCCCCCTCCCCTGTTTACCCTCAGCTCTGGGGAAATTTTATCCACGACCTCTCGGCCTTTGACCTCCTTTTCAATTGTGGGCCTAAAAGCCACGAGATTCTGTGTGGATCACTCCGCCGTCCGTAATGGAGGCCTCCCTGCCCCGCTGTCTGGGTAGCCACGGAAATGGACCGACAACAAAACTTGACAAAGGTTATGATATGACTTAAAAATCTTCAATAAAATCGTTTGAAGGATTTGATTATGCATTTTCACAGCTTATCGTTGAATGGAAATCATACCACGATAAGGGAGTTATTATCGAAATCTAAAAAAGGGGATAGGATTTCGTGTAGAATTAGAAATCCCAGGTTCATAGGAATATTCTATGAAATCGAATCGAGAGGAACTGATATATTCCCCCCTTTGCTTTCTCAAAGTCTAAGCATAAGCAAGGTCCATCAGGCCTTGCATTACGTGGATTACATAGTTCCGAATACACAGGTTTTGTTCAGAAGGTTTCATATTCAAAATATCCTAAGAAAATATGCAGAAAAAAACATACTAAAGGCCGTTGTCAAGGAGGACCGGGCATCAATGGGTATGGGGGTCCATCCTTGTTGGTCACTAAATGAATTAGCCTGGATAATCATTCACGTGATAAAACCCCCAATAGTTGTTCAACCCATGTTAGAGAATTTCAGAGAATTTAGACTAGTGATATTGGGAGACACCATTGTTGCAAAGGAAAAGATAAATAGTGATGAAATTTTTTGGAATAATAGAATTTTTGGTGGCGTCGCGAAGCTCATAACTCCCAGTAAAGAAATTGTTGAGTTTGGAAAAAAGATGATGCACATTGGAAAATTCCCTTGGGCGTATATAGATTTACTTGTTACCGATGATGATATATTTCTATCTGAAATCAATCTGTCTGGCAGTAACGCAGGATTGAAAGAGTACAATCTTAATAACTTAAAAAGGAAAATGATCGAAAAATGGTTGGCAACCAAATAGATATTTGAAACAAACTTTACTATAGACTTCCAGAAAAAAATTTCTGGCTGCGTTATCGGTCGAAATCCTCGACGACGTACTACCAGTACGCCTTACTCGGATTTCTCCCTCTAGCCTTGCCAAAAGCTTTTTATGAAACTCTATAAATCTTCCTTTTTCATTCTTTACCCCACTGCAACATTATAATGGCTCCTGGCCAAATCGAACGCCAACTACCCTGTAAGCGACTTCAATTCAAGGGGCGCATTACCAGATTCTTACCAACACCGTTTTCATGGCCTGTGTCTTGTAAAATCCCCCCTCGCCCCCCTTTACCCCATCCTCGCACATTGTTCCCCTTAAGTCTTTTGCCAAATGTGTCGATAAGATAGTGGGGGGCCACGGGCAACACAATTTATCAACTGCTTAACAGCCGTCCATGAAACATCTGAAAGGAGCAATGACATGTGTCCATGCTACCCAACTCCAGAAGGGCTGAGGCAAACCCTGGAAAACTATGAAACAACCTCCGATGCCGACGAATGGCGACGTTGGGATGAAGAGCTTGTGGAAGACTTTGGCCGCTGGCTGAGTCGTCTTGCCAAGGCATTCGCCATCTTGCTTCTCGCTGTTTCTGCTGCAATCGCTATTGTATGGTTCTGAAAGTGACCGGACAACTCGACTATTTAACTACTCGACCAAAGTCGCTGGAATTTCAATAAGTTGTAGAGATTCCGAGACGTCAAATTAAAATTTGACCGCCGTTGAAGCCTATACCGTCCGTAACGACAAAACCGATAATCTACTTGGCTACCACACTCAGCCTGGCAATCTGTATTGGCGGCGTCAAAAGCGAACCTCCTGCCCATTCTGCTTTATCGCCGATAGCGGCAATGTTTTTCAGGGCTTCGTAGGTGTTGCCTGCCAACATAACGTCTTTTACACGTCCGACAATCTCGCCTTTGTCTATCTTGTAGCCCAATTGAACGTTTACGGAAAACTCTCCACTGATCGGGTTGCCTTGACCCAAACCCAACACATTGTGAACGAGCAAGCCTTCCTTGGTATTTTTCACCATCTCCTCATAAGGCGTATCACCCTCTTTGATGACCAGGTTAGTAGGCTTACAACCGACTCCGTTACCAGTTGACGTTGCGCCTGCTCTGCCTGCTGTGTCGAGGTCGTAAAGGAAATTTTTTACGATACCTTGCTCAATGAGTGGAGTGACTTGATGAGGCACACCCTCGCTGTCGTATTTTCCGCTGCTGTTTGCATAATCAAGCAGCGGATTATCGGTGACAGAAAACGCCTCATCAGCGATTTTCTCCCCCAATTTGCCAGCAAGCGGCGATGAGCCCAAGAATACGTTCTTGCCATTGAAGCCCAATCTCAATGCCAAAAGGAGCACATTCACCCCTTCAGGTGTAAAAATAACCGGCATAGCACCCGATTTGATCGGAGCGATGTTCTCTGCCATCTTTAACAATTCAATCGTTTTCCTGGCAATCGCCCCATGGTCAATATCGCGTTTTTTCCATCCGAAACCATGTCCGGCCAGGAGAATGTCGGTTCCTCTTACCCACTGACCATTCACCCCAACGCCAAAGCTTGTGGTCTCTGTGGTGTATTCCATACCAGCAGAGTTGGCAAATTGAGCCTTGCTTACACTCTTGCCCACCCCGGCGCTTACAAGAATGTCGGAGCGATACGCTTTCACCAGCGCCATCATCTCTTCGCCAATGCGCACCATTTCCTCTTTGGTCACAGGCAGCACTGCATCGTCGTAGACCTCTACATCCGGTCCTTCTTGCGGGCCTGGGAACTCGAAATGGGCCGGGCTGCCGAATGCCGCAGCTTCCAGGGCCCTCGCCACAACACCGTCCACATCGTCTATGTCCGTGGTGTTGGATGAACCGGTTTTGCCATCCACGACGACCTTCACACTCATCCCTGTACTCTGGGCCACTCCAGCCGATTTGAGTTTGTCGTCCTCAAAAGAAACGTTTGTGGATTCACTTCGTCCCAAAGCGGCCTGTGCGCCCTGGGCTTTTTGCATCGCTTTTTCGATCAGCCGGTTTACGATCATTGTTGCCTACCCCCTACTATAACGTTTTGAATGCGGACACACGGGCCACCCAATCCTACAGGCAACGGTGACTGCCCGCCTTTCCCGCAGCCACCACCCGCTGGCGGCCATTCAACGGTATTGCCTATCATATCGATATGCATCAACGTTTCAAAGACGTTGCCTGTCAATACCACATCTCTCACCAGCTCCGCTATCTTGCCATCTCTGACCATGTAACCGTAAGCAGCACTGAAGGTGAACATCTCCATGGACGTCTGACCGCCAACCATGTCTATAGCATAGACCCCCAGCTTCACGTCTTTTATCATATCCTCAAACGTTGCATCGCCCTTGTCCACGTACGTGTTGGTCATGCGTACAATGGGCCGATGCTGGTAGCCAATGGCTCTGGCGTTGCCTGTGGGCTGCTCACCCATTTTTGCAGCGGTCTCACGCGAATGCAATCTTCCGACCAAAATGCCGTCTTTGATCAGGTGATTTTTTCTGGTTTTCACTCCTTCATCATCGTATTTATGCGTACCTCTCAGACCAGCGATGCTCCCGTCGTCGATGATGTTTAAGATGTCCGAACCGAGCCGTTTTCCCAGCACCATCAGCTCCTTCATGCGCTCGTTTTCGTATACAAAGTCCGATTCGCTCAAATGTCCAAACGCCTCGTGGGCAAAAACCCCTGCCAATCTCGGATTTATGATTACCGTATATTTCCCACCTGTAACCGGCGGTGCGGAGAGCAAGTCCACAGCATGCCTGGCAGCCGCCTCTGCCTTTTCCTGCAAGCCTTCAATGACCTGGAAGCCTGCACTACCTGCAACGCTCTCAAACCCACGCTGGACATTATCGCCTTCCCTGCCAGTGGCTGATATGGCCACACCCACATCCGGTCGCTCATCTTCAATGTAAGTTCCCTCGGAGTTTGCATACCAGACTTTTCTGAAACTGTCGCCATAGGCGACATTTGATGTTTCAATCCTGTCGTGGTAACCGAGAATAATCTTGTTGTACTCCTCGATGACCGACTTTTTCTCTGACAAGGAAATTTCGCGAAAATCCTTTTCCAAAGGCGCTCTTATCTCATCAACCACTGGTTCCACTTCAGCAAACTTGCTTTCTTCTTTACCCACTATTCTGGCGGATTTGCAAGCCTCCCTCACTCTGCTTTCAAGGTCACCTATGTCATTGAAAGTCGCATAACCCCACCCGCCTTTGACCAGAGCCCTCACTATTCCACCCAGCGTCCTGGACGAGCCGATGCTGTCCAGCTCTTCACCCCTGAAATTGGCCCAAGAACAAGTTACGTTTTCAATTCGAATTTCTGTGTATTCCGCATCACTATTACGTAAAGCTTTTTCCATCTTTTCTCTCATAACAATCAGCCTCCAAAAAACTGCCCTGACCAAACCCACCAGCAATACCATTTTATGATTTTAGAGAACAATTATCTTACCCACCCCACTCTCAATATAATCCTCATTATATTCTTCCTTGAACATTTTCCGACAACGATCTCCCGAACAATGGGAAGGGGCAACCTTCTTTATTTCTTTCGAAAATTTAGTAAATAGTCCCGTACAAGACTATTATCATGAAGCAGCGTTTTAGAAAGCTTTCGTTCAAAATTGAAATAAATCGATGACAACTGTGGATCTCATTTGGATTCCTCCTTTCTTTTTTGAGTGTCGCACACCCCTATCTTTTTTCGTCCTTTAAGATGTGCTTTTCCCTGGAGATTCAATAATGGGGACTAACGGTTTCGGCACAGTTGTAGGTACTGGGATAGGGGTGGCAATAGTCCGACTAACCCTTGGAAATGTCACGATATCAAAAACATATCGACCTGAGGAAGCGGGGTTATGATTTGGTTGAATCAGCAGCCTCTCTGGGCCTCTCAGACACCTTCTCAAGCTCTTCACGGACGGCCTTGCCCTCTTCCGTCATTCTTTCCCAGTGCTTGGTGCTGTCATTCTTTAAGGTTGGGATGACCTTGTCAATGCAAGCTAAGATTCGGTTAAGGAAGCTCATTGGATCACAGTCCGTGAAATGACAGGATAGCTGAACAGCCCCCAGTGTGTGCAGTCACCGGGGGCTTTGCAAAAGGAGGCTGTGACGAAACATTGAAAAAACGTCATGCCTTTTGGTTAGATACTTGAAACCGGCGGAAATGTCAAGGTGCCAAAATACTTTATCCGCTATTGCCAGGCGAACAGGACTCTCTGTGGCCACGCTGAGAAGAGTCCACGGAATCCAAGGTTCCTTAATCATGGTGGGACAAAAACTTGAGCTAAAACCTTAGCTGGCAAAAAACTGTGTCGTTCTTGACCAAATTGGAGCGGTGGGTTTTTACGAATTACGATGCCAGGATGCTTGAGTATCTTTTTGACCAAATTCAGTCATGGATGTATTTTGATATTACGTCAAGGCAATCCCTTTTTCTCTCTTGATAAAACGAAAGCTGCTTTCTTCCCTCATGTACAACTGATTGAAAATTGTCTTCCAAATCTTTCAAGAAGTTTTCAATGACTTCCATGAATTCTGATTCATTGTTTGCGTTCTCTAACATGAAATCAAAGATCATAATCTTGGTGTCCACATATCTTTCCAATCTAGAACGTTGTGGACATGCAAGCTTTCCGCCAGGTGCATCTTTATAGAGATGGGCGGTCTGCCAAATAAGATCATAAACAGCCTTTCTAATATCTTCTTTTATGTCTTTTTCTGACACCTTCACCTTGCTGCCTGAAAAGTATGTATTTAGGAAAAACGGAAAAAAGTCGGGCTCGAATTGCGGAGGGCCACACCTCGGACAAGCCCAACCGTTTGAGGTTGAGAGTTGCGATCTCATTTGTATATCACAAATATTCAGGCTTTTCAATTGGTTGGGTTGATAGCAGATGCAGCGGAGAATGTTTCACCCCTTAAGGCAAAATGGGTGATTCAAGCTTTGACTCCAAGACCTCTCTTATTTTATCCACCGCTTCAGGATTGGCCAGAGTAGAGATATCGCCTGGTTCCTCACCTAACCTGACCTTCTTTATCACCCGGCGCATGATCTTACCACTCCTTGTCTTAGGTACATCGGGCACAAAATGGATCTCTTCTGGCCGGGCAATCTCGCCGATCTCCCTCCCAACATGTCTCATCAAGGCATCTTGAAGGTCTTGGCCAGACTGTTCACCATGCCGTAAGACCGCGAAAGCCACAATAGTCTGCCCTTTGATTTCATGTGGGATGCCCACAACTGCTGCCTCAGCTACTGACGGATGGGTTACCAGGGCGGATTCTACTTCGGAGTTCCCTATGCGATGTCCTGCAATATTGAGCACATCGTCACCTCTTCCCTGAATCCAGAAGTAGCCATCCTTGTCCCTGCGACACAGGTCCCCGGTGAGATAAACGCCCAGGTATTTTGACCAATAGCCCATGGCATACCGCTCTGACGCCTTGTAAAGGCCTCTGAGCATTCCTGGCCAGGGTTGAGTAAGGACCAAATAGCCACCCGCCCCTGGTTTGACACTGTTTCCTTTTTCGTCATACACATCCGCCTTAAATCCAGGCAACGGTCTGGTAGCTGAACCCGGTTTCAGGGTGCTCACGGGAAGAGGTGCGATGACAAAATTACCGGTCTCGGTCTGCCACCAGGTATCCATTATGGGGCATTGGCTCTTGCCAATGTTTTCAAAATACCACATCCATGCCTCGGGATTTATGGGTTCTCCCACTGTCCCAAGCAGTCTCAGAGAACTCAGATCATGTAAGACAGGCCATCTTTCTCCATGTTTCATGAAGAACCGGATAGCAGTAGGCGAGGTGTAGAATACCGTTGCCTTGTATCTCTCTACAATCGACCAAAACCTCCCGGGATTGGGCCAATCGGGAGCACCTTCATACATGATGGAACTTACACCCAAAATGAGAGGGGCATAGACAATGTAGCTGTGTCCCGTGACCCAACCAATATCTGCGGCACACCACCACACATCACTCTCTTTTAGATCAAATACCCATTTCAAAGTGAGGGATGTACCCAAGGCATAGCCTCCATGCACGTGTATTACGCCTTTTGGCTTGCCTGTGGTACCCGAGGTATACAGAATATAGAGGGGATGTTCAACATCTACTATCTCAGTTTCACATTCATCGATATTAAAGCCCACCTGTGGAAGGAATTCTTGTGTCTTTAAAATGAGATCATCCCATTAATGGTCTCTTCTTTCCAAAGGATATTCTGGATCTCCTGGATACCATTTGATGTCCTTTTTAGGCAATGCCTCTTCTGGTAGACGTCGGTAAACGATGACATGTCTTACAGTGGGCGCATTCAACAGGGCTTCATCAACTTGTTCCTTCAGGTTGACCACCTTACCGCGTCTGTAGAAGCCATCACAGGTAACTACTGCCTTGGCTTCGGCATCGATGAGCCTATCTCTGAGGGCAATGGCGCTAAAACCAGAGAATACTACGGAATGTATAGCTCCAATCTTGGCACAGGCAAGCATGGCGATGGGAAGCTGTGGTATCATCGGCAGGTAGATTCCTATCCGATCACCTTTCTTGATGCCTAGTATTCTCAGAGCATTGGCGAGGTGATTAACCTCCCGATAGAGGTCGGCATAGGTGAGTACCTGTTCTTCCAGCGGAGTCCCATCATCTGCGGTGGGTTCCCCTTGCCAGTAGTAAGCGACCTTGTCTTTGCCTTCATGTTTATCCAGGGCATCAAGGACAATGTTATATTTGTCTCCCACAAAAAACCTGGCATAAGGCGGATTCCAATCCAAGACCTTAGAGTATCCTTTTATACTTAAACCGACTTCAGAGATCATCTCTTCCCAGAATCTTTCGGGATTTTCATCAGCCCAGGTTCGTAAGTCCTCTTCAGGCTTCATTCCATGTGCAGCCATCCAACGGTACACATTGGTATTGCAAGCAAATTCCGGTGACGGGCTAAAGGTCCTCTCTTCCACCAGGAGAACCTTGGTGGTACCCTCATCTTTGACCGTACCCATATCTTTACCTTTCTGAGTTTATTCTTTGGTTTTTACGTAAAGAACGTTGTACTTTTCCCGGAGTTCCAGTTCGAGGGCGTCTAGTTTTTCCAGCTCCAACTCTTTTATGAAGAAATATACCTGCCTGTAGTTTTCTCTGGGTGCAGCACGGGCGCTGAGGATGCTGAGTACTCGGCCATTATAGCTCCTGATAATATCTTCCACTTCCTTTATGGAACCTGGCCGATCTTCGAGTTCCAGGGCAAATTGAACCCTTTCCTGATAAATTCCGGTAATACTTACTACAAGCTTGAAGATATCTGTTTCGGTGATTATACCGACAAGTTTTCCCTCTTCACTTAATACCGGGATGCCTGAAATCCTGTTCTCCAGCATGATGCTTGCAGCCTTCATTATTGTGTCGTCGGGGAGAACGGTGGCAGGATCTTTGCTCATTACGTCTTTTACTTTGATCTCCGAAACAACGGAATAGAGCTCGTGGACATCTAGTGAGGTGGCCTTGGAAGGTGAGGCCTCCTTCAGGTCACGGTCGGTGACGATGCCTATGAGCCTTTCTTCCTTGAGTATAGGAAGCCTGCGAATCCTCTTATCTTTCATAATCTTGATAGCATTGATTATTGAGATATTTTCATCAACAAAAATTAACTCTGTAGACATCCAGTTTTTAACTAACATGGCACACCTCTACCTTTTTTTGTTTGTAACTCCATTTTCACCGTCCAACTCGCACTCGCCAGTGTTTTACTAACAAAGTTTATGCACATTATTAACGAGAATTGGTATTGTCAAGCATTTTGTGTGGATTCTTTCAAAGCCTCGTATCTTCTCAAAAAGCTCGGGTAATTCCCTGAAATTGTCATTTTTTGAACTTTTTCTTGACAATATATTTTGTAACCGTTCACGGGTTCAGAGGTTCAGGGTTCAAGGGTTCACCGAAAATCTGAACCGCTCATTCGTGGGATCTGGGAGTTTGTTGGCTTTTCCTCGGTATGCAAAACCGTCTTGCCCCGAAGTCCAAACTGAGCTTTACGTAGCGTTGAACCAACAAAACATCAGGTAACCCTGAACATTGAACCCTGAACCTGTGAACGCCTACCAATACGTTTTGTGGTCATAGACCGCCACATAACACAAGGCACTCGAAGCATTAAGGGCAGAAAGGCAAGCGAAAGATTATGGGCCGTGATAGCGACATGTTCACTTCAATAGTATTTCCTCTCAGTGATTCAACTAAGCGCTGAACAGAAAGAGCCGATCCCAAAATCCTCTTCTGTAAGTCTATATTGCTTCCTTCCCCCTTTCTCCTGTCCTGATGCGAATGGCTTCATCCAGGGTTGTGACAAAGATCTTGCCGTTGCCGATAGCTCCGGTTTTGGCTTTTTCTTCGATCAGTTTCACAACCTGGGGCGCAAGTTCCGGTGCCACGACCACCTCCAATTTGACTTTGGGCACAAAATCTACGGTGTATTCTGCTCCGCGACGGATCTCCGTGTGGCCTCTCTGGCGGCCAAATCCTTTCACCTCGGACACGGTCATCCCCTGAACTCCAATCTTCGTGAGACCTTCCTTGACGTCGTTGAGTTTAAAAGGCTTGATGATAGCTTCAATTTTTTTCATTTTTTCTCCTCCAATCCGCTAAGCCAAAACTGGCCTAACTCCTGAAAAACACGAGCAACGGCCATGCCATAAGGGGTGTAATTCAAGACTGTTGGTTGAGCGAACACAGTAAAAATCCCCCCTAACCCCCCTTTAGAAAAGGGGGATTTAGGGGGATTTTTACCAACGGTCGTGAATCACATCCCAAAAGAGGGAATCATCGACAGGGGTCTCACTGCAAAGGGAGGCGCAGAATAAAGGTTGTGCCCTTTCCTGACTGGCTCTGGCATTCAATCGTTCCGCGATGAGCCTCCACAATGGTTTTGACTATTGATAGTCCAAGGCCTGTGCCCCTTTTCCCTTTGGTCGTAAAGAACGGGTCGAATATCCGTTCCAGGGCGTCCGGTTCTATCCCGGGGCCTGTATCTTCTACCGTAATCAAAAGGTGTTCGCCATCAATCTTTCCGTCAATACGTATCTTTCCAGAATCCGTCATAGCTTCCAGGCTGTTTTTGACCAGGTTATTTATGACCTGGTAGATGAGGCGGGCGTCTACATTAACCCGGGGCACGTCTGAGGGCCAGTTAAGGTCAAGGCGGATTCCCCTTTTTTCCGCATCCGGCTGGTGCACAAACAAGACTTCTCTAATAATCGCATGTAGCGATGTCTTGCTTAAACGCAATTCAGGTTTCTTGGCAAATTGTAAGATGTTGTGAATAAACTCCCTTACTCGCGCTGATTCCTTTTCCAGTATCTCGAGGGACTTTTTCCCAGTTGGGCTGAGCGCTTCGCCTTTCAGAGTGGACAGGACGATCCCCGCATTGTTCAAAAGGTTTCCTACCTCATGGGTCACCTTGCTTGAGGTCGAGCCAAGCACCGCCAGGTTTTTTGCATGAACAAGCTCCTTGGCGGTTTCCACCTCTCGCTGTATGTATTTCTTGAGCGAATCGGTCATCTCGTTAAAGGCCAGCCCCAGATCGCCGATCTCGTCCTGCGAGTCAACAGAGACCTTCTGGTCTAAGTCGCCACGGCCTATTTTTTGAACCTGGCGGTGCAGGGTCTGAATCGGGATCAAAAAACGCCTTACCCGGTTCCAGCCAAGGAGGATAGCCACAAGACAGATGAAGCAGGTTATGAACACGGCCCAATAGATATTTTGGTACAGATACGCATAAATCTCCGGGCGGGCCTGGCTCAAGACAATCACCCAATCGAAGTCCGGGATATACGATCCCAGACAGTAGAGTTTGGTTCCATCCTCCTTCCTAGTCCATGCCACCGGCATGTCTGATTCACAGATCTCTTTGAGTATGTCCGGTTTTTTTGCCGGAGGGCCTGTTATCACACGGTCAATCTGCCGGTGCCCGATATATCGTCCGGACAAATCCATAATATAAACCTGCCCGGTTTCACCAATAGTGATCCCTTCCAGAACATCCCACACGGACTTCAGGTTTAATTCCCCCCAGAGCACCTCTACTACCTCACCCAGGTGTGATACGGGTACTGCTATATGGACATACGGGATATCCTGTTTCGTCACCATGACACCGGAGATGGCGGTTTGGCCGGTAAGTACTTTCTTGAATAAGTCTTTTTCGCTATAAGCTGTGTCGTCCTTTTCCCAGCCGGTAGATGCGACTTTCTTCCCCTGGCTTGAAATCAAGGAAACAGACATAAACTCGGTCGCCTCGTGATTGAAGGCTGTCAGGGCGATGTCTTTCTGCCATTCATCCAGCTTGGTGGCAGATATGACCAGGGCAAGGGCTTCCAGATTTCCTTGGGCATGCTGCATGTAGAGGCGAATCTCGCCGGCAGAGCTTTTGAGTATATTGCTGTAATTTTCCAGTATCGCTTTTTGAAAATATTTATAGCTTGTCCAGGAAAGAATGACACCGGTAATGATTATGGCCAGAACAAGGAAGGGAAGGACAAAAATGAGAAACCTGTAAAGCAAGCTTCGTTTGTTAGGATGGCTCATAATCCTTAACTATAAAGAAGACGTTACCCAAATGTAAAGGGTAAATGCTATATTGCAGGGTTTAGGCGGGGGCGACCAAAACACGGGTTAGGAGGATTAGCTCACGCAGCTCTTTTTATGGCGGTGTTCTCTTCATCTACCAGAGCCGCTGAGGCCTTTTCTCTGATATAATCTTCGAGAAAAACGCGGTAGGTATCATAGTGGCAATCGATTCCGGCAAAATCTTTCTGTTTAATGAGGGCTTGCAGGCGGCACCCTCCAAAGCAGATCGGAAGGAGTTCGCATTCGTTTAAACATCTCTCGTCCAAGTTTCGCTTCAATAGCTGTGCCTCTGAGACAAAGTCTACCCCTTTACTGACGTGCCCATAGGCCATTTCCCCACCTTGCAGCGATGGGCACGGGATGATCGAACCATCAGTGTCAAAAACAAACTTGGATCGAAGATCAGCCATACACCTATTGGAGGGGGCTTCTCGGTCCTTTGCATAGCCTCGCTTTCTGCCCTCTTTCATCAGCCACAGGGCTATTTGGGGATCGCCCATACCGGAATCATAGCTACCTTTTCGTCTTGTGGGCAGGATCGGGGTGAAATTGACACCTTCGACAAGGATGTTGAGTTCTTTAAATTCATCAAGGATTTCCGGAATGCGCCTGTAATCGACGGCCCCGCTGTCATATTGACACTCGATGGTAAGGGAAGTTAGACCGGAGACAGACTGAAGGTTCTCCATGATGAGGCCATACGTCTTGCCGTTATTCTTGGAAGGCCGTAAGTGATCGTGGACAGGGGCAGGGCCGGCCATACTCACTCGAACACCGGTGAGGCCTACTTGTTTCATCTGCGAGATAACGGATGGCCTGATAAGAGTACCATTGGTGGTGATGGTGAAACCATATTTGATTCCTTTCCCTTGGCAGTAATAGAAGCGCCTGGCAGCACTCTCCTGTATGATTTTGGCATTGAGCAGCGGCTCACCGCCAAGGTAGTCGTCTCTTACCTCTCCGGGATTCTTTTCTTCCAACATTCTAATGTAGAATTTATCCATGGCACGGGCTGTCTCAGGAGACATCTCTTTGGGCTCGGGATCAAGGATGCAGTAACGACAACGATTATTACATTTACGGGTTACGAGGACTTTGGACGTTATCGTGCTGAAGTCGTGCACGTGTTGTTGTCTCCAACATTCAAAAATGGCGATTTCTTGAGTATCTTTTTTAACTAGAAATCCCTGGTCGTAGAGAAGTTCCATAATTTCAGGGTCAGCGGAGTATCCGGGGTCACTTAGAACGTCAGCCCAATCGTGTGATGGCATCAGGACAAAGGCCCTTGTCATAGTCTGATAAAGGGCAATTAGATCTCCCATCGCCTTTTCAACGGGTATGGCAATAGTGAATCTTGCCTTCTCAAATGAGGCCATGATGGTATCTCCTTTTGTAGGTCCCCCAGGCAAAAACCGTCTTGCCTGGGGGATAAACCACGATTTGGTTAGGTCCGGCCAGTTGGTGCATTCTTACAGCAGTTCTGGCTTGACTTTGTTACCTTATAGGTGCCCTTCTTGACGACAATGAGTTTCACGTTTGATCCCCCCTTTCTTGAGTGGTTGTTGCCAACCCGATACAGATTGGGCTCATATATCGGTATCGGCAATGACCTCACACGACTTTAGTGTTTTTCAATACCCCGCTGCTTGCGGCCGGGGAGATTGTTTTGCGATTAGCGGGAAGAAGGATTTCATGAATCACATAAAAACTGTAATGCGGAAGCGGTGTGAGCTAATTACTTCTAAGCGATGCGTATTTGAGGCGGTGGATCCCCGGCTGGTCGAGAGCAAAAGGCAAAGGCAATGAGAAGCGCCTGGACATCGCGTCTATGGCTATTTTATGGAATAGAAATGTACCGGGCTGCAGAGACGTGATTAGAGCATCAACTTGAAAGAAAAGCTCCTTTTGTTTTGATGGATCGCTTTCCTCAATAGCGTTGTGGATAAGGCGGCTGACTTCGGGATGTTGAAAACAACCAGCTCTGGATTTCTGGGAGAGATGGGGGGCCCATAGTTCTCTTATCCATTCAGGATCGCGATAAGCACAAGTGAATTCTGTCAAAACAGCCTGAAACTCATTGTTTCTCCGGTACTTTGCTATAAGTTCCGAGTGGGGAAACGAATGCAGATCAGCCCTGATTCCAAGATCGTTAAGACAGAGACGGATATGCTGAGCAACCCTTTTTTCAACTTGATATTCTTCAAATAGCAAGATCGTAAATTCAAAACGCTTCTCTTCCTTGGATAGGTAACGGCCCACATCGTCATAAGACCACCCTGCTTTTTTAAGGAGTGTTAGCGCCTTCTTCGGGTCATAAGGAATGGGCATTATGTGCTGATTGTGAAAAGGAGAATCTACGCCCATTGGGCCAACAGCAACGACTCCCAGACCTTTTAGGATATTCTTTACGATGTAGTGCTTATCAATGGCATAGGAAAGGGCCCGTCGAACATTCGGATCGGAAAAAGGAGGGGTTGTTGTATTGTAAAGTAGAATTGCGTAGTAGGGCATGGCGTAACAATCAAAATAATACCTTTGTTGGTACTGTTTCATAATCCCAAAATTTACCGGAGAGATCTCCTGTGCGATATCTGTCCTTCCGGAAAGGAGTCTCGTCCATGTCTTTTCTTTGTCGGGCTGGTAAGAGAAAACAACGCCGTCCAGAGAAGGGCGCCCATCATAATAGTCTTTATTGGCCACGAGCCCGACTTCGTTTTCCCCTTTTCTATAAGCAAACTTAAAAGGGCCGGATCCAATAGGATGATTGTAATAATCTGTCTTGTCTCCATTGCGATGGGGCACAATTGCCGTATCCTGAAGTTTTCTTGGAAATTCAGGATAGTCTTTCTTAAGATGTATGCTCAACTCAGCGTCAGACGGAGTGGAGATGCTGTCTATCAAGGATAGTATGGAGGGGCAGATGTTTTTAAGCTTGGCCTCCAGCGAATACTTCACGTCCCGTGCAGTAACGGGTTGGGTATTGTGGAACAAAACGTCCTTCCTGAGGTGGATACTCCAGGTATGACTTTCCACATCATATGTCCATTTGGTGGCCAGGTCAGGTTCGAGTTCTCCGTCTGGATTTAGAAGGAACAGTCGGCTGTAAAGCAAAGGGAGTACAAGAATGGAACCGGAAGTTTGAACCTTCGTAGTATCGAGGGAAGTGAGAGGAGCGTTTACATCGTACCGGAGGATGTTTTCATTGTACGTACTTTCCTTCGCGGAACTCGTCTCGGATTCTGCACAGGAAAGGATGGAAGCAGTTAAGAGGACACAAGCAACGGATAGGCTCATATACTTCGGCATGCGTAATATCACGGACAAGCTCATTACGACGATCATTTAGCACATGTGGATGGTAGAGTCTACTATCGCTTCGTGGTTGAGTTCTTGATCTTTCCTAGCAAGACAATGCCTCAACTCGGTGGTCAAGCTCAGTCACCCTTTGCCTCCTTCTAAGACTCGACGACTCAACTGGGTAACCAACCACCTAAAACTCAAACCTCACTCCACCCTCAACCCATCGGTCCGGCTGGGGCCAGACTTTGCGGTATACATAGCTCGTGTTGGTGAGGTTGTAGATGGCAGCAAAGAGACTTGGCTTGCCGTATGGTGCTAGAAAGGGGGGTGTCAGCTTGAGCAGGCAGTCAAAGATAAAGACTTTGTCATCGGTTTCGGGATAGGTAGAATTGTGATCAATGTATCTGCCAACAATGGAATGCTTCATCCATTCATTCGTGTAAGAGGCCGAGACATTAAATTGCTTTCTGGGAATATTCTCGATCACCTCGTCGGTCTTTTCGTTTCTCACATCGACATAGCTTCCGCCGAATGAAAGCGTCAGCCCAAAACCGAAAGATGCTGTTATGTTCCCTTCTATGCCCTGGCGGGTAACCTCCTCGATGTTTTCATACCTTTCCGTGTCTTCGTTTTTAACGACGAGGTCCTTGATGTCTGCCCGAAAAAGGTTAAGCTCAAATCGCAAAAATTGAAATGGTTGCAGTTCTCCACCGAGTTGATAGTTTATGGCACTCTCCGGATCGAGATCTGGGTTGCCATACTTGGGGTGATGAACCCATAGAACGTCGGGCACTGAAAATCCCTTGCCAATTTGAGCCCGGATCAGAGCATCAACTCCTGGAATACGATAGACCGCGCCACCCGAAGGGCTGAACTCACCGCCAAAATCTTTATTATCGTCGTACCGGAGGCCGGCATTAAACGAAAAATCGCCTACTGTAAACGTATCGTTGGCGTAAGTGGCCCAGTTTCTGGTCTCACCTTCCATGTCTCTGTTCCAGACTTCAGAGACCCAATCGAATTCGCCCCAGTCCTCGTCAAACCCGAGGATAAGGGTATTTACATTAGGCGTGTCATAGCGCATCCGTGCACTGACGCCCCAGATCTCATCAAGGTAATCGTTGTAGATCATCCTGAAATCATCGAAGGCGGGCCAGACATCGTCGGCCCGGTTATAAAACCGATGGTGGCGTCCCTCAATAGTCAGATTAAGATTTTGAACAGGTGAGGTTTCAAACAGAAGGCGCTGGTAGGTCCGTCTGCGATAAACGTCATCCCACAAAAATGACAAGTTGAGGACAGGGTCTTGATTTTCCCCTTTCTCGTAGCTGTAGGCAAAGTTCAGGCGGCTTGTCTCGCCCAGTTCATAGTTAAGCTTGCCATAAACAGCATCCTGCTCGTATTCGGTATGCTCGACAAAGCCGTCGCTCTCATCGTGGGTAAGGGAGAGGAGATACCCAAAGCGGGCCACTGTACCGCTTACGGTTCCGCGGCTTTTTGACGTCTTAAACTCTCCATAGGAGGTCCGGACATCGGCTGCAAACGGCTTTTGGGGGTCCGGCTCTTTGGTGATGATATTTATCACGCCACCCAGGGAAGAACCCCAGGCAGATGAGGCCGCCCCCTTGTAAACCTCGATCCGCTCGATCGCATCAATGGGAAGATAAGAAAGGTCGGTCTTAGGTTCGAGCAATTGGTTGAGGGGGACGCCATCCTGGTAGACAGCTACGTGCCGCACCTCAGAACCCTGGATTTGGGCCGTAGCTTCGCTTCCCAATCCACCCATAAACCCCACGTACACACCCGGTATATACTGGAGCACCTCGGCCGTATTGGAGGCCGGTATCTTTTCAATATCATCCCTGGTAATAACGGTAATGTTTGCAGCTATCTGCTCTTTGGGGGTTTCCGCGCGCGTGGCGGTGACCACGATCTCTTCCAATTCATAGGCCTCTTCATGGGCCTCGGCTTGGGAGGCCGTATCTTCAGGCCACGCCTTCAAAGAAAACATAAGCAGAAAAAACGAAACTAAGAATGCGGTTAGTATATTCATAATCTTGGCAAATACCGTTTAAATCCCCCCTAACCCCCCTTTTTCAAAGGGGGGAACCGGCTTTGGCCAAAAAGTCCCCCTTTATTACCTGCCCGCCATTGCCAGGCATGCTACTTCGCCTGATGCGGACCGTATGTGGCGTTGGCAGGCGGGAAGGGGGACCCGCCTGCCAACGCCTCGCTCGCGGGGAGCTACAATGCTGGCATACACAGCTATGGCGGGCAGGTTTAGGGGGATTTTTCAGGTAACCGCACAGGTCGAACTTTTTCAAGAAGTGTTTTGCGACTTATACCCAGTAGCTCGGCTGCTTTGGTCTTATTATTGTGGGTGCGCCTCAGGGCCAGGCCGATAAAGAACTTTTCCATATCCTTCAGGTTCAGGTCAGATATCCCCTGATACGCTCCCGTATCAAAAGGTAGGTGATTGGTCGTAATCATAGTCTCCTTACAGGTTATCACCGCCCTTTCTATGACGTTTATCAGTTCCCGGACGTTCCCTGGCCAATCGTACTCCCTGAGGGCCAACATGGCCTTAGTAGAAATCCCGGCTATGGGTCGTCGATACGCCAGACTCATTTTCTTAAGATAGTACTCGGCGATCAGAGGGATATCCTCCCTTCTATTCCTCAAGGGTGGAATTTCAATGGCATAGGTGCTTAAACGGTAGAAAAGGTCCTGACGAAAGCGGCCATTTTCAACCTCTGTCTGGAGGTTGCGGTTGGTGGCTGCAAGGACACGAAAGTCCGAATATATGGGTAAGGTCCCTCCCACACGCGTGAACGTCTTGGTCTCCACCACCCTGATGAGTTTGGACTGGAAAAAGCTGGGCGCCTCGCTGACCTCATCCAAAAAAAGGGTTCCCTTGTGAAGTAATTCGAAGATACCTACCTTTCTGACTATCGCACCGGTAAAGGCCCCCTTTTCATGGCCAAACAGTTCGCTTTCCAAAACCCCGGCGGCAAATTCATTGCAGTTCACCGGGAAAAACGCGTTATCCCGCCTGTCGCTTGCAGCATGGATGGCTCGTGCAACTAACTCTTTTCCTGTACCGGTCTCCCCGCAGATAAGGACGGTAACAGGCAGACCGGCCACCTCATTTATGGATTCGAGTACATTCTTGATCCCCTCTGATTGTCCTATGATGGCCACCGGCGTTTTTACCTGGAAGGCCCTTTCTCTACGAAGTGAGGCGACCTCCCTCAGCATCTCCCTCTTGGCCAAAGCCTCCCGGAGGGTTGTCCAGAATAGATCCAATTTGTCGTCGATCGGCTTTTCAAAATAATGGAAGGCGCCTTCCTTGACCGCAAGGATAGCCTCTTCTGTGGAGCCGAAGGCGGTAATCAGGATAACGGGGATGTCAGGGTACATGTCCTGAACCATGACAAAAAGCTCGGTCCCGCTCATCTCAGGCATCTGCACATCTGAGATAACCAGATCTACGGGCTCCGTGTTCAGGATTTTGATCGCCTTCTTGGCCGATGTAAGAGGGACTATGTCAAAGCGATTGGTCTCTGGAAGAGAAAGGAAAAGCTCCAGGAAGGCCTCGTTGTCGTCTATCAACAGGATCTTTGATTTATTCATACGCAGGGTTCAACTAACAAATCTATTTGAAGGTATCCATAATTGATGAACTCGTAAAAAGTCTCAACTACCTGTCATTTCGAGCGAAGCGAGAAATCTTTCCCGTCTAACATGCCGAAAACATAAGATTTCTCCCTGCGGTCGAAATGACACATTCACTAATTCGGACTTTTTACGAGACTATCATAGTCTGTGTCAGAAAGAATGTCCTTTTCCTCTTGGGTGTGTAGAAACGTTACACTAAATAAAGCCAAAAATCTCCAATATTGTAACGTTTTGTTACAGCCAAAAAGCAAGCGCATTTCTACTCCGAGAATTCAGCTTGGATTACAGATAGTTACGGTTCTTTTTGAGAACCGTTTTTTTGGCATTATGATTGCTCTTAAATAATTTTTGCGCGTCAGCCAGCGCAAAGGTCGGGGGCTTGTGAAGGCTGCACACACTATAGGATTCAACTTTTTTTCTTTAGCAGTACGTAGGTTTTGTCCGTATTTTCTACGTAATAATTCAGTATTGCTTCTTGGTTGAGCCTACGGCATTTTAACAACTATCTGATAAAGTATGTGATTTCTTAAGCGCCTAACGAAATTTCTAATGAAGGCATGCGGTTTTGTTGATCACCTCAAGTGAGCAGGAACATTCCGAATGACTCGTAGACCGACCTATGAAGAATTGGAACAAGAGCGCAATGAGATAGAAAAAGAACTTCTTGAACACAGCGGGGCAGGGGTGGCCCTGAAACAATTCAAGACAATTTGTGACAAGGCGGGTTGGGGTGTTGGGATAATCGACATTAACGGAAATCTCGTTTATGTAAACAAAGCTTTTGCCCAGATGCATGGATATACCCCCGAGAGTGTCATTGGAAAATACTTTTCTATTTTTCATCTCGAAGAACAGATGAAAAATGTGGAAAGAGTAAAAAAGGAACTGGAACAGACAGGCAGCCTCACTGCTGAAGAGGTCTGGCATAAAAGAAAGGATGGTGCGTCCTTTCCCACTTTGATGCATGGTACATCTATAAAAGATGATAAAGGGAATCCTTTGTATTTATGCGCAACCGCAATTGACATCACCGAACGAAAGCGAACACAGCAAGCACTGCGGGATCGCAACTCCTCTACCGTACCCTTTTTGAAAGTGTGCCAGTGGGCATCGGGTTGGCCACGGTTGATGGCCAGGTTTTGGCGTACAATGACTCAATGGTCCAGATGACGGGTTACTCGAGAGGCGAATTGAATCAGACCGACCTCAAAAGTATCTATCTGCATCCTGAGGAGCGTGCATTAATTCTGAAACAATTTCAGGAGGACGGCTTCGTTCGCGACTTTGAGGTGAAATTGAAGCGCAAAGATGGCACGCCCTACTACGCAAACCTGAACATAACTCGGTTCACCTTGGGCGAAAACGACGTCCTTCTGACACTGGCCCAAGACGTCACCGAGCGCAGGCATGCTGAGCAGGCCTTGAGAGAAAGAGAAGCTGCTTTGCGTACCCAGGCTGATGAGATTCAGAAAGCAAATAGCGCGTTAAGGGTTTTGCTGAAACGAGCGGACGAGGATAAGAGAGAGATTGAAAAACAGGTGTTGTCCAATGTTAAGCAACTGGTTATGCCATGTGTGGAAAAAATGAAGAAAAGCGGTTTGGATACCAAACAAATAGCCTATTTAACCACACTTCAATCAAGACTAAATGACATTATTTCCCCATTTAGTTACAGATTATCCAACCAATATTTGAACCTTACTCCTACAGAGATTCAGATAGCAAATCTTGTAAAGGAAGGTAAAACCACAAAAGAGACAGCAGCATTGTTGAATCTGTCTCCCAGGACCGTTGAGTGTCACAGAAGCAGTGTTAGGAGAAAAGTGGGGATAAAGAAGAAGAAAACAAGCCTCAGAACTCAACTCTTATCTCTTGAGTAACACGTAGATTCCAACCGTATTTTATACGTAATAATTCAGTCTTGTTTTTTGGAGAAACCTTCGGCATTTTAAGAACGATCTGATAAAGTTCCTCTGTCCATGACTGGCATCACCTATCTTCAAACAAGGAATTGTTAAAAACGGTGGAAAAGGCCATAGTTCACTAACACTCCGAGGAAATCTCTAATGACCGATAATGCAGACAAAAACTTAGAGCAAAATGTTGAAGACTCAGACAAAGCACCTGTTGAGCGCAAGGGGACAGAAGAGACCTTGCGTGGCAGCGAGGTGATGCACCGACTCCCGCTCAAAGATCCCCGGGCCGTTGTCATGTTGCTCGATGAAAGCGGCCGTTACATCTCTGCCAACAAAGCGGCTCTTGAGTTTTTTGAGTGCGACCTTGTGGGACTGCTTGGCAAAGAAGTCTCGGACTTTACGGCCCGTGATTTTTCAAAGCAACAGCGGGACAAACTTCTCCTCTGTACGACCCCTTGTACCGTTGAGATAGATTTCTTGATCCGGGGAAAGAGAAAAAGACTTTCGCTTAACGTGGTGCCTTCAACCTTGTCAGGGAAAAAGTTCGTGTGTGCTATCGGACACGATATCTCGGAGCACAAAAGGATCGAGAGGGAAAAAAAGAAACTGGAAGTGCAGGTCAAACAAGATAAGGAGCGGAAAGCTATACGCAAACTGGCTGGCAGCATCGCCCATAAAATTAACAACCTCCTCACGGTTATCCAGGGGTACGCCTCCTTGATGCTCATGAATATTGATTCTTCCCACCCGCATTTCGAAAAACTCAAAGGGATAGAAAGTCTCGTTAAAGACGGGGCAGATTTTACCAAACAACTGCTGAGTTTTGCCGGGGATGGCAAATATGAGGTCAAGGCGACCGATTTGAACGAGATCATCGACAAGACTGTTGAGATGTTCGGCCATCACAAAACAGAGATAAGGATTCATAGAATATATCAGAAGGACACCCGGGCGGTAGAAGTAAATCACGGACAGATCGCACGGGTGCTGTTAAGCCTCTATCTCAATGCCTCGGAGGCCATGCCCGGAGGCGGCGAGCTATATCTGCGAACGGAAAACGTTACACTTGATGAAGACTATGTTAAGCCTTTTGATATAAAGCCCGGCAATTATGTGATGATATCGGTTACTGACACGGGAGTCGGTATGGATGAGCCTACCCGGCAAAGGATATTCGAGCCGTTTTTTACCACCAAGCTGACTGCAGGCGCGGGGCTGGGGCTTGCCTCTGCTTATGGTCTTATAAAAAGTCATGGTGGCATCATCACCGTTCACAGTAAAAAGGGTGAGGGAACCACCTTTTACATGTATCTGCCAGCCTCGAAAGAAGAAGTAAGAAAAGAACAGGAGCCGGTTGGTGGGGTATTGAAGGGAACAGAGACTGTTCTTCTTGTAGATGACGACGAGACGGTTATTGTTGTTGCCGGGCAGATTATGGAGTCACTGGGTTACAAGGTCTTATTGGCCAGAAGCGGAAAAGAAGCCATAGAAGTTTATAAGAAAAACAAGGACAAGATCGATATGGTTGTTCTTGACATGGTCATGCCGGAGATGAGCGGTGGCGAAGTCTATGACAGGATTAAGGAGATCAACCCCAACGTAAAGGCCGTTCTTGCAAGCGGATATAGCATGCATGGCCAGGCACAAGAAATATTGGAACGGGGTTGTAACGGTTTTATTCAAAAGCCGTTCAATATTGAGCAATTATCACACAAGCTAAGAGAGATTTTGGACAACTAACTTCTCCGGCGTAAGGCCGACTTTTACGTCAACGTCAACAGCCCAGGAGCATCCAGGCACTGGTATTGGCCTTGCCAGTGGAACTCCCATATCTTCAAACAAACCGCCTCGACGGGCGGGTAACCATTCTTGATAGTTAGTGTCTGAACGAAAACTAGCCAAAGCTGTCATTTCGAGCGAAGCGCCAGCCCTGCCCGCCCTGGCGCGAAAGGAAAAGAGAGACCGCAGTCTTTCAACATCCCGGTCTGGGCCAGGGGCGCGACATGAGAATAATAACCGGTGCTATATAAGAACCCGGCACGGGCCAGAGAGAAATCCTGGTAGGCGTTCACAGGTTCAGAGTTCGCCATTCAGCCTCAAGCTTTGTATGCTCAAGGACTTGAACGACAGCACGTCCGCAACAGGCCGTTGACAGTTACACAAGTCTCCGATACAATGTTTGACAATCAAGTACTTTTCCAATCATATAAATATACTAACTAGTTTCCATCCGGAGTTTCTGGATGGAAACTAACTAGTGTCTGAACGAAAACCCTGAATTCCGAGCCGTCATTGCAAGGAGTGAGGAACGAACGACGAAGCAATCCCTTTATTTCCAGGAGATTGCTTCGGTCGTACCTCCCTCGCAATGACAGGAAAAATGTAATTTAGGGGGTTTTCGTTCAAGCACTAGATAAGTCTCACAGGTCAACAACACTTACGCTATAAGGATTTTTTTTGTGACCGAAAAAACACGGGTTAGCTCTGGAGTCAGCCAGTTGGATCGCCTTCTGGGCGGTCTTTTCATTGGGGATAACGTGGTCTGGCACGATGATTCGGGTAATCTGGCTTCTGCTTTTTGTTTAAATTTTCTCGAAACCTCCCTGGCCCTGCAAAAGCCGGTTATCTATATCAGCTTTGACCGCTCTCCCAAGAACCTCCTTGATAAACTAGGAGGCCTGGCTGAAAGCCCTGACCTGACTATCCTTGATGGCTTCACCTGCGGTAAGGGTGCCCGCAGCCCAATATTCATGAAATTCTATGAGGAGCCCGACCCGGAACGGCTCTGCCAGGTTAGGATGATCGATAAGCCCCGTGACATGGACCATGTCATGGAAACCCTCTACGGTGCCCACGAAACCATGCACGGGGATGTCCGCCTGATATTCGAAAGCATGACCGGCATGCAGAAGATCTGGGGAGGTGAAGACGCCATCCTCAAGTTTTATTCGCATTCCTGCCCTCGCCTTTACGAGCTGAACACCATTGCATACTGGATTATGGAGAAGTTGGCCCATTCGCCACGACTCAGGGCACAGATCAACCAGATTGCTCAGGTTGCCATCGACCTTTCCATAAAGAGAGGTACTACCGCACTGACGATTCTGAAAGCCGAACATCGCGGTACTGAGGACACCCATGAACCCTATCGGTACTGGGTCAAGGACCTCACGATCACCTTTGATATGGAAAAACGTGGCCGTGGGCAGATAAACCTCGGTTTGCGTATCAAAGAACTGCGAATCAAGCGGGGCCTGTCCCAGGCCGAGCTGGCAAAATTGGTGGGGGTTACGCCCAGCACCGTCTCCCAGGTGGAAGCCAACATTATCTATCCTTCCCTGCCGGCGCTATTGAAGATGGCCGAGGTCCTTTCAGTGGAAATCAGCTCCTTGTTTCAGCAGGCCCTGGAGCTGGAAAAACGGATCATTTTCCCCGCGGCAGAAGCCCTGAGTGTCGGTTTCCCTGACCTGCCCAAAGGCTCACTCGAAGGGAAACTCTTAACACCGCCCGATTTTGATGGGAAGATGGAACCCTATATCATTGAAATAGAGCCCAATCGCGATCTCCCCGCCTGTTCAAATCGTAGTCTGATAGCAGGTTTTGTGTGGAGGAGGAAATCATGGCAAGCAAGATTTCTAAAAGTATTAGTGTCTTGGAGTTCGGATGCCAGGCCCCCCTTAGGTTTTTTGAGCATTGCGCCAGATGCCCACGCTTCGGAGACGATTGCCCTGACCTGACGATGGGCAAAGAGGTCCTTCGTGGCAAGAAAAAAATCGCCTATGGGAATGAGCGGGCCGAAGATAGCATCCACGTCAGCGCCTTCAACTGCCTGACACCGCTATACTACTTTGAAAAGAGCCGCAAGAAATGCGCCCATGCGGGTCGTTGTAGGGAAGAGGGGCTGCTGTTGGCCCTGCTGGATGGTAAAAAGACTTTGGACTATTCCCACAAGGAGGTCACAGAGCTTCCTCGGGTGCGGCGACGCAAGGTGGCCAGAAGGGTGGCAGAACCCTCTCGAAAGGTGTCCGTTTCCTAAGAAACGGTCGTAACGGTCGTTGCCTGAGTGGCGACAATGCGAATGTTAGTGGTCTTTTACTCTTTGACCGGGCTTTCTGCTGTGCTTGACCCAAGAAGGGAGCCAGAATCTCTTTTTTGACTCCCTTTTTCTCCGGAAACCTTATTTGCCGGTTCCATTGTCACTCCTTTCTCTCATATATTATTTCCTGTATCAACAAAGCCAACTTCTTCGAGTCATGTCGCACAATACCGCCAGCAATGTCTAGCATATCGGATGCATAGATTTTGCGATTTCCCCACCACTTATCACTCTCATCAATTTCAACAAATTCGGCTTTTTCTTCCATATATCGCTCCAAGAGTTTCTCGTCCGGTTTTCCTGTATTATATATTATTCCATCGACCTGTCGTTC
>Ga0114922_10000689_pt1 | contig 32525 bp, 25 predicted proteins | sample AartaG_FD_100975 | JGI IMG/M metagenome (GOLD analysis project Ga0114922, IMG submission 100975) | Deep subsurface microbial communities from Aarhus Bay to uncover new lineages of life (NeLLi) - Aarhus_00045 metaG | ecosystem: Environmental > Aquatic > Marine > Oceanic > Sediment | place... | reverse complement strand
GGCATATTAGCCGAGTATGATATTTGTTTTTCTCTTGGCGACGGTCTTCGACCCGGTGCAATCGCCGACGCTACCGACGATGCACAAATCGCAGAATTAAGGACCCTCGGCGAGCTTACCGCCAGGGCCCAGGAAAAGGGCTGCCAGGTTATGGTCGAAGGTCCCGGCCACGTGCCGTTTGACCAGATACAATACAATATGGAAATCCAGCAGCAGATTTGTCACGGTGCTCCGTTTTATGTTCTCGGCCCGCTGGTAACCGATATTGCAGCCGGCTACGACCATATAACATCAGCAATCGGCGGAACTGCCGCTGCCTTTTACGGCGCATCGTTCCTGTGTTATGTCACTCCCAGGGAGCATCTGGGTCTGCCCAATGCTGATGACGTCCGGGCCGGCGTAATTGCGGCAAAAATCGCAGCCCATGCCGCCGATGTTGCCCGCGGCTTAAAAGGCACTGCCGAGCGGGATAAAAAGCTGAGTATTGCCCGGACGAATCTTGATTGGAAAACGCATCTGGCTGAATCGCTCGACCCACAAACGGCTGAAAGAATGCACCGCCAAGCATGTAAAGAAATTGGTGTAAAGGAATTACCATCCGCCGATTACTGCTCAATGTGCGGCAAGGCCTGGTGTAGTGTCAGGATAAACAGAGAAATCCGCGATGCTATAAAAGCCGGGCACGCCGGTCGGTAAAACGGTGAAACTCAGCTTTAGCCGAGTCCGATCGTTAAAAAGCGGGCACAATTTTTCGAGATGACATATCTTTAGGTATAGGCAAGAACGAGAGACGAATAATGGGTAAAGGTAAAATCCTGATAGTAGAGGATGACCGTGATATTGTCGAGATGGTCAAGTACAATCTAAATGAGGAAGGATTTGAGACTGTCCCTGCTTTCGATGGTGAACAGGGGATTGAATTGGCCAGGAAAGAACGGCCGGATTTGATTATTCTCGACCTTATGCTGCCTGTTATAGACGGCTTCGAAGTCTGTAGAATCGTTAAAAACGACCGTGTAACAGCGGATATACCAATTATTATCCTGAGTGCAAAATCACAGGAGACAGACAAAGTAGTGGGTTTGGAATTAGGTGCGGACGATTATGTAACAAAGCCTTTTAGCCCCAGAGAGTTAATCGCAAGAATCCGTGCAATTTTGAGAAGAGGCCGCAAGAGCCAGCCCTCCGAAAGGATAGAAAAAGGTGACATTGTTATAGACAGCACAAGGCATAAAGTGACCGTGAGCGGAACCGAAATATTGCTGACCTTTACGGAGTTTAAGCTTTTAGAGTTTATGTCTCGAAGACCCGGCGTGGTTTTCTCAAGAGACCAAATTTTAGATGCGGTCTCAGGCGTCGACGCCATTGTTTGTGACAGGACGGTCGATGCCCACATAAAATCATTGAGGCAGAAATTAGGCAGGGCCAAGGATTACATCGAGACTGTCCGCGGCGCCGGTTACAGATTTAAGGAAGGCCCTTATTCTGATTGATATCATTAAATAATTGAAAACCGGTCGGAAAATGAGAAATAAAATCATCTGGAAATTTTTTAGTGCCTTCACACTTTTGGCCCTCATAGCGATTTTCGTATTAAACTTCTTCGTAAGTTTGAAACTGCAGGACAAGTTCGAACATAGAATTTCCGAGGAATTGCAGAGCAATGCTATATTAGTCGGTGACATTTTGAAGGAGGATTTGATCGGAGGCAGGCACGAAGATATTCAAAAGAAGATAAAGACCCTGGCTGATAAATTAAATTTGAGGATTACAGTTGTTGACAAGCAGGGTAATATTTTAGGGGAATCGGAAAAAGCTCCAACCTTGATGGAAAGTCATGACGACAGGCTCGAAATTATAATGGCTCTTGAAGATGGTTTTGGCCAGAGCACTCGTTTCAGTGATACCTCGGGTTATGACATGAAATATGTCGCCGTACGCGTGGACGATGGTAACGAACCATTGGGAGTTGTGCGTTTTGCTTTGCCGCTTTCCGAGGTCCGGCTTCAAATACAGCTAATATACAGAGTGGTACTGTTTGGAGCGATCGTGGCCATTATTATCTCCCTGACAGTAGCATATTTTGTATCAAGGAGTATAACTTCCCCCATCAGCCAGATGCAGGAAGTGGCTCAACGAATTGCCAAAGGAGATTTCAGCCAAAAAGTAAAAGTCAGGAGCAAAGACGAGCTGGGCGAATTGGCTAAATCGCTCAATGTTATGGCCGATGAGCTGCAACAAAAAATAGAAAACCTTAAAAGGATGGACAGAGTAAGGACGGATTTTGTCGCCAATGTATCGCATGAGCTTAAGACACCTCTGACTTTGATTAAAGGTTATATCGAGACCCTCGAAGGCCAGGCAATCAAAGATAAAGAAAAGGCAGGCAAATTCGTATCGATTATTAAGGAGCACACGGACAGGCTTGGAAATATAATAGATGATTTGTTGAGCTTAAGCGAACTTGAATTGTCGAAGGACGGTATATACAAAACCGAATTTGACCTGAAAAAACTCATTGACGAGGTCTCGCTTGGCTTCGGGCATGCACTTGATGCAAAGCAGCAAACATTTAGTATAAATTCTCAAGGCGATGATTTCAGGATAGAAGCCGACAAAGATAAGATCGAGCAGGTTATTGTAAATTTGACTGACAACGCCATCAAATACACCAAAGACTCCGGCCGGATTAATATTTCACTGCTTGAACATCAAAATGAGATTACCGTTACTTTCCAGGACAACGGAATCGGGATACCCAAGGAAGATATCGACAGGGTTTTTGAGCGATTCTACCGCGTTGATAAGGCCCGTTCACGTGAGCTTGGGGGGACCGGACTGGGATTGGGAATAGCAAAACACATCGTCCTGGCCCATAACGGCAAAATCCATATTGAAAGCAAAATCAATGAGGGAACGAAGGTTTCCGTTACACTGCCAAAAAAATAAGAATTTTTTTGTCCTTCACTAAATTTTCACAATTCCTTCATACTTACTTCATATTGAAAAAGTATATTCTCTTTGAAGATATAAAGAGGAATATATGAAGAATATAGTTAAAACATCCTTAAAGATTCTCTCCGTAGCGGCGTTACTCTATTTGTTTTTGGTCAGCATCGGTCTTATGGGAGCCGCATTTAAGGGATTCGGCAAGGGTTTTGCGGAAAATTTAATCAGGACAACTTCCAATCCCTTTGTCGGTTTGTTTATTGGGATACTGGCGACCAGTATAGTGCAAAGCTCTTCGACAACGACATCAGTGGTTGTCGGGATAGTAGGTGCAGGTGGGATTACCGTCGGCAACGCGATACCGATAATTATGGGGGCCAATATAGGGACTACAGTAACGAACACGCTCGTATCTTTGGGGCACGTCAGCCGCAAAGACGAGTTCAGGCGGGCGATAAGCGCAGCAACCGTGCATGATTTCTTCAACCTGATATGCGTGGCCATCATGTTCCCATTGGAGCTGGCGACCGGTTTTCTCGAGAAATCTGCCACTATGATGAGTGCTTTGTTTCAAGGCATCGGAGGGGTCAAATTTACCAGTCCGGTAAAATTAGCTACAAAACCAGCGGTAAACTTTATCCACGAAATTGCACTTTTGCTGAGCGGTTCGTTATTGGCGAGCTATATATTGATGTTGATTTTTTCGATGCTTCTTCTGTTTTTCGCCCTTTATTTTATTGTCAAGGTTATGAAATCGCTGGTAATAAACAGGGCAGAGATTATTCTGGATAATGTAATAAGCAGGAGCAGTTTATTGGGGCTTTTTGCAGGATTGTTTTTCACCATTATTGTTCAGAGCAGCTCGATTACTACTTCCCTGATGATACCTCTCGTTGCCGCGGGCATTCTTACCGTTGAGGCGGCATTTCCAATTACCATAGGAGCTAATATCGGAACCACGACTACTGCTATTCTGGCCTCCTTTGCCACAGGTAATATTTCGGCCATTATCATCGCATTCGCTCATTTTCTGTTTAATCTAACGGGTACTGTATTTATATATCCTATAAAGTTCTTTAGAATTATACCTATAAATCTTGCAAAAGCCTTTGGAGATTTAGCGGCTGAAAAGAAAAGATATGCATTTATTTATGTATTGGGCGTATTCTTCCTTTTGCCGACGTTGTTAATCTTGTTGTCCAAGCTATTTAAATAGAGGGAAATACAAATGTTTAAGAATTTATTAAGTTTCTGGAAAGGTAAGGATTTTCTGGCTCAGGTCTTCGAAGAATTCAAGAGTATGCTGGATGATTCTGAATTCATGTTCAAATCCGTTCGCAGCCGGCTTTTAGATAATGTAGAAGAGCCGGATCTGAAACAGAAAATTTATGATATAGACAAGAAGGTAAACCTCCTGCAAAAAGACATCCGCAGAAGAATAGTTGAGCACCTTTCTTTACAACCTACAGTTAATGTTACCGCCTGTCTGGTCCTAATGAGCGTGGTAAAAGACGCTGAGAGGCTGGGAGATTACTGTAAAAATCTGTATGAGGTGACGGAGCTTATTGCCGAACCCGTTGACCAGCAGCTGTTCACCAATTACTTCAAGGAAATCGACAAGGATATTATGAAATTATTTGAGCAGACCAAAAAAGCTTTCATCGAAGCAGACGAAGATATGGCCAGATTGACATGGGATTATGAAAAGAGGATAGCAAAAGACTGTGACCGGATCGTCGCTAATTTAGCCCAAAGCGATCTTTCAGTAAATGAGGCGGTTTGTTTTGTTTTGATTGCGAGGCACTTTAAGCGCCTTGCTGCTCACTTAGTGAACATTGCCACATCTGTTATATTGCCTCTAAGCGACCTTGACTATTTTGATGAAAAGAGACAAGCAGAGTAATTTTCCAAAATGAGAATTACAGATTTCACAGATTATAAAAAATCCATATAATCTTTCTTAATCTGTGTCATCTGTGTTTACGTCTTCATTGAGTCCAATTCGATAAAAGCTATCGGCAGAAAGATGAAGACCGGCAGCCACGCATAAAATCCAATTTGATAAAAACTGCCGAGGTTAGCTTCCGGGGCGAGCATTTTGCAGATAAAGGTTGTGACAAAACATGCACCTACCAGAGCAAAACTAATCACAACTGCAGACTTCATCGACTTCGGGTCGCGACAAACCAGAATAGGCAGGCACACCAAAAGCATTGCCAGGTTGATAATCGGCTCGGTAACACGAAAGTGCTTCTGGCTGTAAAGCTGGCGCGAATCCTTGATTTTTCCTTGAGCCGCCTGCTCTACAAGGGCAGCTAACTGCCGCCAGCTCAGCAAGGTTTTGTGCTCGGATTTGAGCCTGATAGGAATTTCATTAGGATTAATATCACTGGCATAAAAAGCCTTCGGCTGGACACCTTTTATAGAACCTATTTCGAAAAATCGCCCGTTAATTAAATCCCACCCTTTGGCTTTGCCATTATAAACTGCTTTGTCGGCATCTATCCGGCCGGTTACCTCCCAGATGTACGAATTCGCTATCTTGCGCCTTGTGATGATGGTCGGGCTGTATAGTGTTGACGTTCCCACATCAAATCTTCCTGAGCAGATTAGTGAGCCGTTACCATCGCTGATAAACCATACGTTATAGGATTCCCGGCCGGGAATATCGTCATGGCTGCGCACAAGCTTATCCGCAAGTGGGGGTATTACAAATTCCTGGTCAATTACCAGCACACCGGTCAACAGCAGCGCAAGAAGCACTATCGGTGCAATTACCCGCTTCAGGCTAACGCCCGATGCCATCACGGCCACCAGCTCATTGGAACGTACCATCTTGCTGAATGAAAAGGATGCTGCAACAACGGTTATCATTCCAGCGAATTCCCGAAAGTAAAGCGTGCAGTTCAGAGCGTAAAATACCAGTATATTTTTCATAACAGCCATAGCGCTAAGGTCGGCGTTCTCGGTAAATTCGTCGAGATTTACGAACAAATCAATAATTATTCGCAAACCTATCAGGGCGCAAAAGGCAATTGCGTAGCCAATCAGAAAATTCTTTGCAACATATTTGTCCAGTATCTTCATATTAGCTTAATGCTTCAATAACCGGCAATATATCACAACAGCCAACAAAGACAAAAACGCCAACCCTCCCCACATCAATACTATACCTGAAACATTTTGTGAGCCGAGGTTCTCGGTAACATTTTTGCCACTCATTATGCACACTATCAATACCGCAGCGGGCACACAACTTGCACCAAAAGCGCTGAGCAGATGTCCGCCTTTCTTTATTATGCCCAGACCAATTCCAATCAGTATCATTGATACACAGCCTATTCCGAACACCAACCGGGAATGTGTTTCGGCCTTTATCTGCGCCAACGTCTTGCGTATTTTTCTCTGAAGCTCATTTTGCAGTTTTGTCAATTGCGGACTTGGCCGTAGTTCTGTTATCTCAAATAGCTCGAAAGCCAGTTTTTCAGCTTTTAATGAACCATTTTCAGATCTGATGAATTTATTTGCTATGGCCTCTACGGCTGTGGGCGGAATCAAGCCGCGAATGATATCCGGCATTATTAATTCCTCTGAGCCTTCCACCCTTGCTTTATCGATGTCCATCGTCAAAGTCGGTGCCAGCTTATCGCCCTCGATATGCAGTGAAGCCTTTGCGCATCTTAAGGTGCGCAAAGGTCGTTTGCTGTCCGTATCGTATTCTATGACTACGACATTATCAAATAATTCGACTTCTTCGTCTCGCGCGATGCATTTATCGGCAGTAAATTTGACTGAGTTTGGCTCGCCGAGCAGCTCGTAGAAGTTATTTTTACTATCAGCCATTCTGGTCTTAATGTCCTGTGCTAACAACTCTGTGACCAGTTGTGCGTAAGTATCGCGGGCCAGTTTTGCAATCGGATAAAACTGCATCAGGTCAGCCTGGATTTTTTTCATTTCATTTATTCTCTTGAATTTTATATCATCGCCTAACAGCGAGCCGAACTCTGTTGTCAACGACAGCAATCCGACTCCTCCCTCACCCTCAGCGTCCATCTTGTATGCATTGTATGCCTTTATTTTCACTTTAGTGAATCTGTCGTGGGGCTCGAAATTTACGTTAGTCCGTTCAGCGGTGATAATCCTTTTTATCCCGTTGTCTTTTAATTCAACAACAACCACACCTGAAAGTGCATCTTTTTGGCGGTTGGTCTGGTCGGCATAAATCAAGTATCGGCTGTCCGGTAATGCGTAGTATCTTTTCCTCTGTATATTTCGGAAAAATATTTGTTTGGCATTGGCCTTGAGGGATTTTTCCGCCAGGTGTACGAAAGCCGGCATTACGTAGAAGCTCAAAAGCAGATTTGCAATCGCCACTATAATCGCCAGCGCAAGTCCCGGATAAACCAGCGTCAGCAGACTTATTCCGCTTGCCCTGCAGGCGTCAAGCTCATTATCGCCTGTAAGTCGCCCGTAAACCAGAGCACCGGCGAATAATGCCGCCATCGGCAGAACAAACGTCAGCGTTATCGGCAGAAAATAGCCTATAAGGTGGATAACCTGCCGGGGCCCTACGCCGTATTCCTGGACAGGCCGAAGAATACCGCCCAAGCTCAGGATTAGTGTCAGCGCCACCACCGCTAACACAAAAACTCTTAAAAGCTCCCGAAATATATATCTGTGCAGTGTAAAAACCATTTTTCTACTTTCGTCGCCCGTGTGTCGTATCGCACGAAAGGAAATAGGCAAAACGAACCTGATGCATCGGCACGCAATACGATACCTGTCCTGAGCGCAGTCGAAGGATACGCAATACGATATTGCTTTGCAACAAAATTCTCCAACCGTTGTTTATATGGTTATTGTTGCCGGGTATATGAAGAGGGTATTGGAACGTAGGGAATTTATGCCCAAATGCCATTGCGATGCCTGAAGGGCCGTGGCAATCTCTTGCGTGACGGTCAGAAAAAGCCATTGTTGTCTTTGAGATTGCTTCGCTTGCAATGACGTGCTCTGGCCTGATGTTTTCAACGGAGCATTAGAAGCCTTAAGTCAGGCGGGTTCGATTTCGGGGCTGAAGACATCGAACTCAGGGCCGAACTGCCGCAGGTAGTAAAGGGAATAGGCTCGCTTGAAAACCAACAGAGGCAGCAGTATGACAGTGCCGATATAGGGTATTAACAGCAACGAGCTTACACAGCAGAGGCAGCATCCTATACAAAAGCCCATCGAAATAATTACACCTATAGCTATTGCTATGACAATTTGAAAGAGGATGTACAGTAAGAAACGGGCTTTATTTACAGAGAGGATTGTCAGGAATTCCCGCCAGCCGGCAGTGCAGCTTGTTGTCCGTAAGAACATAATTGGTACGACAAAGTCCATTGTGAATTTGCCAATTAAGGCGAAAATAATTGCGATAGCAACAGCAATAAGGCCAATAATTACACATCCTAACACACCGATTACAATTGCTCCATCGCCAGCTATCATCATAGCAATAAATCCGACAGTTAAAAGGATGGGCAGTCCTACTGCAGCAAAACCTATTAGGCCTAATACGATTCTGAACAAAAACAGACTATTGCCATGTTGTCGGAATTTTGCCCAGGGAACTTTGACCTCGGCTTTGTTTTCGGCGACGCAGTGAAGGAACATAAATCGACCACGGCTGCTCAGCCACGTAAAAACAAGCCATAGTACGATTATCAACACTACCACAGTTAAGGCTACAGGAATTATCCAGGCCAGGTTCTCCACGACAAACTCTTTTGCCTGACCGAAGCCCTCATGGACGTCAGGAGGCCCGCCTCCTCTGCCTCCTCCTCCCCCGTTGCCTCCACCACTACCCAGGTATGCCAGCCAGGCGCAGAAGCCGATTACAAACCATTTACGCATATCGAATGGCTTGAAAAGCATTACCCTGGCTCTTTCAATGGCGGGGCTGACAGGGTCGATTACGCTTACGTTGAACTCGTGTGTGTTCATAGGAAAAGTCCTCCAGGATAAATGAACCGGTTTAAAAAGAGCGCTGCTATAAGTAATACGCTTGTGCGTAGTCCAATCTTCATTATTAGCGCGTTAATTTTCCGGGGATATATCGCCATTGCCCGGAATATACGCTTTACATTCCCGGTTTTTCCTGCTGCTGTTTAAGTAAGCGCAGTTCTTTTTGAATCGGCCAGTCGCCGAAGGCAAGAACAAAGGGCATGATTATACTCGCTATTGGCACGAGCATTAACAGCCCGAGCGCCCAGCAGTAGCCAGCCTTGGAAAATATCTTGCAGTATATCAATGCCGTTATGATGACCACTATCAGGCCCATAAGAATTCCGAACGCGGCGAGTATCACTATGAACATGGGGGCTGCTTCTGAATAATTCTGGAAAGGAGCAGTAAGTTCCATATTTCTCCCTTTCAAGGAACACAGTTTGTCATTCCCGCGAAGCTTGTGCCCGCGAAAGCGGGTAGCGGGAATCTATCTTGCCGATACCTTTCTGGTTCCCTGCTTTCGCAGGGATGACGGCACAAATAGTTCAGTTTGAGAAATTTAGTTAATATTAAACATCACCACTGTGAATATCAAGTTTGCAGTATAGCAAATAAACGCTCCTTTTACAAAGTCAATTTAGCCGTAAGGGATACCGGGGGCGAAAGTTCACAATCTGTTTAGCTTAGCTATAGCTCGAGCTATCCGGTCGCGGCGGGCCATCGCTGAATTGTCAACTATAAACCTCAGTCCGTCAAGAGCTTCTTTAGTCGGCCATGCATAATTCTGCGATAACCGAATGAAGATTGACCTTTAATTACAAAAGTTTTATAATAGAAATTTCAATATGAACCTTTATAAAATCCAGACCAGGCATGTTTTGGAAATGAAAAAGAAACTCGAACAAATTGCCGGAGAAGATGGCCGATTCAGTCCGCCGGGCATCAGGTTTGTCTATGAGGGACTGGACTTTACTGCAAAAAAGATTACCGTTGAACGCAGACACGTCAGCGGCCAAACTCTCTGCGAGGGGCTGCGAAAATTAGCTATCGAAAAGTGGGGCAGAATGGCAATGATGGTACTGAATGCCTGGGGCATTAAAACAACACGCGATTTCGGCGAAATCGTTTATCTTATGATAAAACACGAATGGATGAGCGCTCAACCAACAGATTCAATCGATGATTTCAGCGATGTCTATGATTTCAAGACCGTCTTTAAAGACCAGTTCGAATTTTGAATTATCAACCTCAAATCAATAGCTGCAAATCAGACTCAAGAAAGCTTCTCCAGAATTCCAATACACTCTTTTTCTCAAGCTCCGCAGTGAACCTGCGTGCTGTGGCAAGACCATTTTGCCTTATTTTTTCAACCTTTGGGTCTTTTTGTTTTATCATTTCCATAAGCCCTGCCAGTTTCATGGCCAGATCGATAAAGTTTACATTTTCAGCACGCACAAAATTTTGCTGCTCGCCTGATTCAACGATAAACTCTCTGCCTCCGACCCCGTCAAAGCCGATACAAACACACCCACACGCCATAGCTTCAAGTACAGAAAGATTGATTCCTTCGTGAATAGACGTCGTTAGGTAAATTTGCGATTGCTTGAGCACCTGTGCATAGTCCTGCAACTTGAGATTTTCGATTGCTATAAAATCCGGTTCATCTGAGCAAACACTCCTCGCTTTTAATATCTTTTCTACGATTGGCGACAATGTATCTTTCCTTTTTATGTAAGTAATCTGTTGCTTTTTAACATCTGGTTCGTAACGAAACATAATATTGTCAACAGATGATTTAATAATATAAACATTCTCGATGCCCATACTCCATTGAACTAAGTCTTTTATGGTTTTGGTGGAGGCCATTACCCAGTGTATTCCATAGTCTTTCCAATTTTCTCCAATGGGCATATGCTCAAAGATATATGCAAAGCTAAGTGCTATAACCACTTTTCTGAATTGCAATGGTTTGACCTGCTTCATGACGGTTGACAGTCCCTCCGTGAGCACCAGGATATCTTCGCTGTGAAGCTGTGCTAAATCGCTGGTATATACAATCGGCGCCGGACTCTCAAACCAGTTGAGTTTGAAACCTTCATTGATGTGCATAATGTAGGCATCGTAGCTGTTTTCCCTCAGTATCTCCACGTGGCGGTAAAGTCTCTTTATGCCGCCTGACGGTTTACTAAAGTCCGGGCATAAGTAGAATATTCGCATTATATATTTTTCTCTCGTGTTTGCCTTTTTACTTCTTCGTAACCTTGCTTTCGATTATATTTTCATTTGCCAGTTCGGTAATCTATAATCTTCGATTCGAACTTCACCTAAATTGTTCGTTCCGGCATTGACACCACTGTTGCCACATTTTTCGATAAGCCGCTTCCACACCGCCGGCAAACTTTTTCGCGTCTCGTAATATACTGTTGTTCATTCGTTCCCGCATCGAGGCGCGGAGATTTTCAAGTGCCTGGCGATTATTCGCAAGTGCGGTGGCCTTGGCAACATATTCTTTTGATGTTGACGCCGCAAATAGCTCCAGACCTATTCGAGTAAGTATGCTCAGCCCAACCCTGGAAACATGCATTTCACCGACCAGCGAGATGACCGGGACACCCATCCACAGGGCCTCACAGGTGGTTGTCGCACCATTAAACGGAAAGGTGTCCAATATGATGTCCACTTCTGAATAGTATTTCAGATACTCAGCGTGATGTGTCCCTCCGCAAATAGCCACTCTCTGGTTAGGTATCCCTAACCTCTCAAACTCACTGAAGTAATAATTTCTCATATCTGGGTCGTTGCCGATTCTGAACAGTAACAGCAGACGAGACTCTTTGTTTGCCTTGAGGATTTTTGCCCAAAGCTCCATAATGATCGGGTTTATTTTTCTATTATTGCAAAGCACTCCAAAAGTTATGTGACCGTTTCTGCCAGCAGGCAGCGATGTTAGCGGCGGGGTATAGTCGGCAGGGCGGTAACAAAGAAATCCATCTGGCAGCAAAGCTAATTCTTCGGTGTAGAATTTTTGTGACTCCGGCGGATCAGCAATGCTGTCGGTCAGGATGTAGTCTATAGCCTGCACTGCTGTTGTGTCGAAGTAACCAAGGTAGGTGACCTGGATGGGAGCAGGTTTGTATGCCGTAACTAAAATGCGATTATCTGTAGAATGCCCCGCCAGATCTACAAGAATATCGATCCGGTCTTCTTCTATCAAAGCGACTACCTTTTTATCGCTAACTCCGAAAATATTTCGGTAGTGGTCAAACTTTTGCGCAATACGTTCGGTAGTGTCACTTATAGCTCGGACATTAGCATATCCATAGGTTTCTACCGCCTTTTTGTTGTGTCCATCCAAAACTGACTCAAAGAAATACATTACCGCGTGACTGCCAAAATCGGGCGAGATGTAACCAATCCGGAGTCGGCGGTCAGGGTCGGGAACGTTTTTGTGAGATACTCTGGCCAGAGAAGCCGGGGCATGAATCCGGCCCCATCGCTTGTGCTCGGCAAAAAGCATTTCAGGGTCCAGGTTTGGCAGATAATGCAGGTTGAACAGGAAGTTGGAGTGCATCGCTGCATTGGCCGGTTCGGTTTCCACTGCCTTTCGAAATAGATTGATACCCTCCTGAGCTTTCCCCGTTCCTATCAGTATTCTGGCCAGATTAGCTAATAGCTCGGCATTATTCGGCTCTGCCTCGATAGCTTTTGTTTGATATTGTATTGCTTGGGACAAATGTCCCATGCACTGGCAGATAAAGCCCAGCTCGTTGTACACTAAAGCGTGCGGTTCCTGCTTTAATATCTTCTCGAACCACTTTTTGGCCTTTTTTATCTGTCTGGTTTGTTTGAAAACCATCCCAAGCGCTAACATGATATCCGTTCGTGATGGGTCCTGCTCGATGATTTCACGGACGGCTTGTTCAACCTTGTCATTTAGGAGCCTGGTTGCTTCTCTGAGGCGCCCGTTTGCTAAGGCCTGGTTGGCCTTGATTAGCGATTGAGGCAACTCGCTGCTCGAAGTGAGCAGGTGCAAATTGCCGCCTTTCAAAACTAACGTTCGCAGTCTGCTTTCCTTTGTCTTGGTTTGCCCCGTTAGAGAGCCGAAAGGCGCAACCTCTAACTGGGTTTGTGCGTAGTCGCAGGATTGTTCCACTTTTCCATTGTGGCTTTGACTCATTTATAATTCTTTCAATAAAGTCGACGAGGAATTCGAATATAATCCTTCATTGTATGCCGTTGCCTGTTGGGCCAACGAATGTAAACAATGCTAAAATCGCTTCAACATAAAACATTTATTATAATCGGCTGATTCGCAACCAAAAGTGCAGTTGATTTTTGAGTTGCGGGGCAATTATGTAGGACAGATACTACTGATGTGCTTTCTTAGGCTCTATTATCCGTCATGCTTGATTTAAGACGTTGTCATTCCGAGCGCAGCGGAGTCGAGGAATCTTTTTTAATAGACCCCTCGGCCCTTTGGCTACCCCTTCGACGACGCTCAGGGCTACGGCTAATTCAGGGCAAGCTTTTTTTCGCTCGAGGTGATAGCCTTCTGTAAAATATCAATCCATCGATACATCTGTGACAGAACCCTATTCTAATTCGAGTATGAAAGCCTGGTCGCACCTGCTTGACAGGTGCTCTGCGCTGTATTCGACAAATCCGTAGCTTTTATATAAACTAATCGCTTCTTTTAAGACTGAAGCGGTTTCCAAAGTCATTTTCTTAAATCCGATTTGTCTTGCTTTTGATAAGGCATCTTCCAGCAATAGTTTGCCGAATCCTTTACCTCTGTATGAGCTGTATAAATACATTTTACGAAGTTCGCACGTCTGCCTATCGACCGGGTACAGCCCATAAGCTCCAATTACCGAGCCGTCCTCTTCTTCAAGCACATAAAAAGCCCCGCCTCGTTCAAGATAAGAATGCTCAATATCTTTGATGTCAGCGTCCGTGACCACCGGGTCCGGCTTTAAGTTATATTCTTTTAAAACGCAAAAGACTAACTCTGTTACTTTCTCGGAATCTTTATTGTTTACCGGCCTCAATCTCGGCCACGGTCTTTCTGTCATACTGATTCTCTTTCCTGCACAGAAATATGGCTATCGACATAAATCACCTGTGAATTGTAGCTTACTTTTTAGTGAAAATCACAAATTATTCAGATATGCAAAGGCCTGATGTTTATGATTGGATGAAAGTTTTATCTACCGTAACTACTGTTAGTCCAGCGCACGAAAATCTCCAGTTTCTTCAATAATTACAGGATAGCCTTCGACTGTTGACGGAATCTTGGCTCGTACTTCCTGGGATCTTGAGGATGAAAAAATCTTGATACAAGGCTTACCCTCGTAAAGCCCGATTGCAGTGCCTTCAACTCCGGGAATGGCCATCCAGTCATCCGTGTGTTCTTCCTGCACCTGCTCGATAGTTCGTTCCGGCATCGTCCATCCTTTCTCAAGTTCGGTTGGGCCGGTATAAGAACAGCCGGCAAGATTACCGGCTGTTGTCATAATACCAATGTTCAGCAAAACAATTATAATCCACCTGGCCATTGTCAGGTCTCTGTTCTCTTGGCTCTTAGCGAAAGTAAACTAATATTTCGTTCTGTATCCCTGAGGCATAATAACGCCGACGCCTCAGAGATTTTTTACCTATGGTGTGCCATCAATGTCAACGGAAAAGGCTTCAAGCACCTCGCCAATCGGATTGGCGACTGTCATAGTCGAGCTGCCGGCAAACAACAATCCGATAGGATTGTAGTTCAAATCGTCCGTCACAATGAGTGAACCGGAATCGCCACCAGAACTGAAGGTACCTGGTGTTATGACGATTTGATTCTCAAAAATCGCGAAGCCACGGCCGTAGCGAACTTTGACGGTAGCGTTGATGCTATCAACTGCTCCGTAGGTCTGGCCAGTCGTCCGACCATATTTCTGGACTTCTAGGTTTAACAAGTCGCCTTCGAAGATATCTGAGCTTGGCGTCCCATACCCGTCGGATGGTGTGGCATTACCGACGCGCGGGGTGTCAACTCCATCCACGTTGTCTATTATGATTTCAGCAATGGCTGCATCGATGGTGTTAATGCCACGAGGACCAAAAACGATCGGCTCGAAAGCCGCCAGCGTGCCAATGGTATCATCCGGATCTACCCCGCCATCTACCCTGCCTGGCTGCAGGACATTATCACCAATATCCGCATTATTTGAGTTAGCATATACATGGTTGTTGCTCAGGGCATAAACATTAGTACCGTCGGTAACCCTGCACCCAATTGTCCCGGCAGTGATATCCGGGTGACCGGTCGAGACCCCTATCGGGACCGGCCGCTCGCACCAAAGTAGTGGCTTTGGAGGCTCAGTTCCAGGGTCTGTTGTGGCCCAGGCCTCGTTGGAGTAATCTGACTCATGCTCTGCCAAATCTACAGCCGTCACTACGTAGTAGTAGATCGAGGGTGCCAAATAGGTATCAGTGTAGCTATTCATTGTCACATTGGAGGCTATCTGGCTATACGGACCACCGGAGGTGCCGGAACAGTATACGTTGTAGTGCGACAGGTCCGGCTCGTTGTTAACAGCCCAGACCAGGTCTATCTTAGCGTTGTCGATATCAGCCGTTGCCATTAAGCCGGTCGGGGCCGCCGGGGGCCGATCTTTCTTAGCCTGGCCAGGGGGGGTTTTGCCGGGTTTCGGTAGTGCGTAGAATTTGCCCGTGACTACCACCTGGACCGGAACACCGTCGAGTTCTTGAGGAATACCGCGAACTCCTGGGCCGGCTGTAAAGACCTTGACTGCCAATTTGTCGTTCTGATTGTACCCGATGGCTGTGCCCTCCACACCATCAATCGCCATAAACCGGTCGATGTTTCTTTCCTGGACATCTTTGACGTGTTCAAAGGCCCAATCCCTATTCCCCTGGGCTGATAGGACGCCTGAAAGAACCAGGACGCCAAAAATGGCGACAACTACTAACAATACCTTACAAAAAATTCGTCTTGTCATAATTTTGCTCCTCAATATTTTGAGATTTTCAATTTAATTCAATTTGATTACGAAACTGTATAATAATAATATTACAAATTCGGAATTCGGGCCTGATTATATTATCGGTATTTTGGTCTAATTTGATAAGTCATCGTATATTTTGTTTTCACGCCATATCCTCCCCACAAATAGACTACACACTCTCCCCTTCCCCTCCGGAATTCTTATTAAGGAATAGTTTACCAGATTAACCCCAAAAAGTCAATGAATTTATCGGAAATATTCTTGTAATTTCTTGAGGGTTTATTGAACGCACAGCCCTAATTATTTGTGTTATATGTCGTTACGGAGCAAGCTAAGGTGCAGGCCAAAAGGCTTTCTTGCCGAACAGAGAAAAAGTCTTGTGTTCAAAGCCTTTATTCTATAAGGTGCGACAAATAGAATCGGCTCGAATCCTGACTTCTCTGTCTTCGTGTTTTCGAGAGCAAAGACAAATCCTGCTTTAAGAGCTGGCCAGCGATGAAGAGGATTATTTCCGTATCGCGCAGAACCGATATACCGGCCTTTTACGGTGATTGGTTTATGCAGCGGCTAAAAGAAGGCTTCGCCGCCATGGTTAATCCATTCGGCGGCAAAAAATATATTGTATCGCTCAGGCCCGAAGACGTTATTTGTTTTGTGTTCTGGTCCAAAAATTTCAGTCCCTTTATCGAGGACCTCAAGATTATTGATGGCTTATGCTACAAATTCTATTTTAACTATACTGTAACCGGCCTGCCGAGTATCTTCGAGAGTAATGTGGAAAAACAATCGGCGATTGAAACCCTCAAGCAGCTCAGCAAAATATATTCACCGCAGCATATAAACTGGCGGTTCGACCCTATCATTCTCTTCGACAGGTATAACCGCAATTTCTACATCAGTGCCTTTGAAGAACTTGCCTCAGGATTTGCCGGACACGTCGAGCGTTGTTATTTCAGCTTCGTAACGGCATACAACAAGGTAAGGCGCAACTTTGAAGAACTTGAAAGAACAACAGGCCTGAAAATTACAGATTGCAGCGAAGATTTCAAGATCGAATTAGCGAACGACCTCGCGGCCATCGCAGGCCGTTACGGAATCCGGATGTTCTCCTGTTGCGGCGATTATTTAGTAAATGATAACATCCACAAAGCCCATTGTATTGACGGCAATATTATTGAGAGCTTGTTTTTCCCCAATGGCCTCCAATACAAAGAAAAACCCACAAGAAAAGAATGCGGCTGTACGGAAAGCACGGATATTGGGACGTATGATACCTGTCCGCACGGATGTGTTTACTGCTACGCCAATATGAATAAACAACAAGCCCGCAGAGCTTTTAACAATCACGACAAAGAAAGCGCCTTTTTAGGCTACAGCAAATCCCAGTCGGACAGATGGCTTGATGAAATAAAATATTCGAGGTCCGAACATAATATCTTATTTTAAGTTATTCGCCTTTGATTTCCCCAATGATTTCTATAAGTTTTTTAGCGGACAGATAACTGTAATACCAATTGCTCCATCGCTACTTTTGCTTTTGTTCGGCCGGTCTTTATGGCGTAGTCGGTCTCGGCTAATTGCTGCAAGTACTCGCCGATTTGTTTCAGGCTCATCTGCCGAAGTTGGGCAAAGAATCTGTCTTTGTGGCTCCATATTCGAAATTTATCTGTAATTTCCTTTTGTCGAACACCCTTTTTAAGCAGCACTTTGGCGTTAAACATCCTGCGGAAATGATAAGCGAAGGCCCCAACAACGGTGAATTCCGTCGATTTATCCTGTGCGAACATACCTCTCAATCGCTCTACCGCCCGGCCGGGATCGCCCGCGATAACGGCATCAATCACCGCAAAGGCATTGAATAAGCGATTATGACCTATGAGTGATTCTATATGCTTCGGCGTTATGACCTTTTCGGCATCTGCGAGCAAAGCTAATTTGTCGACTTCACTGTACAAACGCGGCAGTTCATCGCCGGTCAGTTCGATTAACAGTTCGGCTGCGTTCCTGCTGAGCTTTTTGTCGTATGCGTCGTTTGCATATTTTATCAGCCGCTGCGGCAGTTCACTGCGTTTTGGTTGCGTCACTTTAATCAATTTGCCCACATTAGACAGTTTCTTGGCCAGATTCGTCCGGGCTTCCCAGGTCCTTACGGTAAATATAAGCTGTCCTGTGGGACAGGGTTTATCAAAATACTTCTCAAGGAACGGACGGTTTTCAGATATAAATTTGTCTGCACTTTTTATGAGAACAATCCGCTTGTCGGTTAGAAACGGTACTGTCCGCAGCTCATCCAGCACCTCTGAAACCGAGACCGAAGCAGCCTCGGCGTCAAAAAGCCCTGTTGCCCTTTGCTCAGGCTCCAACAGCTCATCGAGAAGTTCCCGGCATCGAGCATTGACAAGGGAATCTTCTTTACCGGCAATTACGTAAATCAGTTCGTCCATCTCAAATCCAAAATTCGAGTATCGAGTATCCAGCATCGAGCAACCAGCATCGCTTGTCCGCCGTCTTCTCCGTCATAGTTTGTACGAAGACGGAAGCTTCAGCGAAGGCGAAAGCATCGATTCAGGATTTGCGTCTTTTCTTGCTGCTCTTCTTTTTGGTTTTAGATTTCGGCTTAGTTTTCGGTTTTGATTTAGCTTTAGCCTTTGGTTTAGCTTTTGACTGCGGTTTATTATTACTGCCGGAGTTGCCTTTCGGATTGTCCGCATCCTCGGCGACTATCTTTGCGGTGGCAACGAGTTTATCGCCCGGTTTGAGCTTGATTAAACGCACACCCTGCGTGTTTCTGCCAATCGAACGGATTTGGTCAAGTCCGGTCCGAATAATCATTCCGGTGGCCGTTATCATCATTAAATCGTCCTTGCCCTGAACTGCTTTGAGTGCAACCACTTTGCCGTTTCGGGCGGTTGTTTTTATGTTTTTCAGACCAACACCGCCCCTGCTCTGCGGCCGATAATTTTCAAGGCCCGTTCGCTTGCCGTATCCATTTTCGCAGACTGTAAACAAAGCGGCTTTTTCTTCGACAATCACCATATCGACTACAGCATCTCCGGAACGCAGCTTAATGCCTTTGACGCCTCGCGAGGCACGGCCCATTGAACGGACCTGGTTTTCGTCAAAGCGTATCGTCATACCATCGCGCGTCCCTAATACAATATTGTCGTTCCCTGTGGTCAGCGCGACACCAATCAAATCATCAGTCGGGTCGAGATTGATGGCAATCACGCCGGTACTTCTCGGGTTGCTGTAAGCGGATAGTCTGGTCTTTTTCACGAGGCCGTTTTTTGTGGCCATAACGAGCTGCCGCGGTTGTATGTCCTCCTCGTCTTCACCGTCGAAACTGCTGACGTTGATTATTGATGCGACTTGCTGATTTCCCAGCTTTAGAAGGTTAACAATATTTCTGCCTTTGCTCTGTCTGGACATACTCGGGACATCATAGACCTTCAGCCAATAGCATTTGCCGCGATTAGTGAAGATAAGCAGATAATCATGCGTCGATGCGACGAACAGATGCTCTACAAAATCGCCTTCCTTTGTAACCGAGCCGATTATTCCTCTGCCGCCTCTGGCCTGCTTGCGGTACGTATCAATCGGCAACCGCTTAACATATCCGCTGTGACTGACCGTAACGATAACCTCCTCTTCGGCAATCAAGTCCTCCACATCGAGCTGCTCGACCTTGGCCGTGATTTTCGTCCGCCTGGCACCGCCGTATTTTTCCTTTATTTCGTAAATGTCTTCGCGAATTATATCCAGCAAAAGCTCCTCGTTGGCCAATACTGCCTCATAACCCTCTATCTGCTCGGTCAGGTCGGCGTACTCCTTGGCTAACTTTTCCATCTCCAGACCGGTCAGCCTTTGCAGCTGCATTGTCAAAATCGCATCGGCCTGCGGGTCGGTGAGGAAATGCTTGCCTTTACTTTTGTCCTTAATAAAAGCCTTGGGAAGAATCTTCTTCAGCGTAGCCAGCTCAGCCAACTGCAAAGGCTTTTTCATCAGGTTCAATTTTGCAGTTGGAGTATCGGGTGATTTTTTTATCAGGTCAATAATTTCATCAATGTCACTAACGGCCAGGATAAGACCTTCGAGAATATGGGCCCTGTTTCTGCATCTTTTCAGCAGGAATCTGCTCCGCCTGCGAACGACGACCTTACGATGGTCAATGAAGCATTTGAGCATTTCCCTTATATTGAGAGTTTCGGGCCTGTTATCAACCAGTGCGATATTGGCGATTGCAAAAGTGCTTTGTAGAGAAGTGTAACGGTACAGCTTATTCAGCACGATTTCGACATCAGCATCTTTTTTCAGGTCCACGACAATCCGCAGCCCGTGACGGTCCGATTCGTCTCTGACGTCGGCTACTTCCGGAAGCGTATTATTATGGACACAACCCGCAATCTTCGAGACAATTGTGGTCTTGACGACCATATAAGGTATTTCGGTTATTACGATTCTTTCCCTGCCTCTTTTGGTTGTCTCGATATCTACTTTGCCCCGGACCGTCAAATGGCCGCGACCGGTCGTGTAAGCGTCAATGATGCCCCTTTTGCCGCAAATGATTCCACCTGTCGGGAAATCAGGGCCGGGCAGAGCTTTCATAATGTCTTTAAATCCGCAGTCAGGGTCCTCAATGACTAACAGCAAAGCGTCACAAATCTCGGCAATATTATGAGGCGGGATATTAGTCGCCATCCCGACTGCGATTCCGGTAGAGCCGTTGACTAACAGATTTGGAAACTTCGAGGGCAAAACAGTCGGCTCTTCACGGGTCTCATCATAGTTCGGCACAAAATCGACGGTTTCGTGCTTAATATCCTCGAGCATTTCCGTAGCCGGCGCTGCCATTCTTGCCTCAGTATATCGCATAGCAGCGGGCGGGTCAGAATCGATACTGCCGAAGTTGCCCTGCGGGTCAATCAGCGGATAACGCATATTCCACTCCTGACCCAGCCGCACTAATGTCCCATACGTGGCCTGGTCACCGTGAGGGTGGTAGTTGCCGCCGGTATCGCCGACGATTTTGGCGCACTTACGGTGTTTGCTTCGCGGCCCGAGGTTCAAATCGTTCATCGCAACCAGTATTCGCCTTTGTGAAGGTTTCAGACCATCACGAACATCCGGCAATGCTCGCGAAACTATCACACTCATTGCGTAGTTGAGGTATGAATTCTTCAGCTCGTCGAGGATATGCATATCCTCGAATTGTTCCTGTGGTTTTTTGACTTCCTTCATAAGTTATCTGCTATCTTTAATGCTACATTTTGTTCGCAATAGATTACCTGCGACCGGCCAAAAAGTCAAGAAATACTAATGATTATTATCCCAATGATTGTGGGGCTTTTTGAGGTTCGGCACTCGCTTGGGGATGGCTCGGAGCAGCTACCATTAACCACCAGGCATTAATCGTTTTGCAGACCACCAACCTGCACCGAGAGTCAGGTCAGGAATTTCAAGATGATATTTGTGTAATGCTCGACCGCCTTTTCTACATCGCTAATGTCAATATATTCGTCCGGTTTGTGGCAAAGCTCCGGCACGCCCGGACCAAAAATCACTACCGGCGCGCCCAACGAAGCGAAATGAGGGCCGTCCGTTGTGAAACCCACAGCCACGGTTTCATTGATCCCGACAGCCGAGCAGAAATCCTTAACAAAATCACAGCCACAATCGGTCTCTAAAGACTGCACTTGGCGCACCCCGCAGACCTCTGCGTCAAATTGGGAATTCCTGGATTTAAGCTTCGCAAAGATTTTTTCCAAATCGGTAATAATATCCTGATGATTTTGCTTTGGCAAAGTGCGGATGTCTATCCCGATGCTGCATTTATCCGGCACAACGTTAACTGCTTTGCCGCCAGCAATGGTATTGACACTCATAGAGCACCGGCCTAACAGCTTATGGGGCTCGGCGGGGATTTCATAATTTTCCAGCTCATCCAGAACCGACCGCATTGAAGTTATGGCATTTACTCCCAATTGCGGTGTCGAGCCGTGAGCGGCCTTGCCTTTGGTTACAATTTCGAGCCACAGCATTCCGCGATGTGCCGTAACAATCGCAAAATCCGTTGGCTCAGGAATAACCACGCCGATAAATTTGGGCAACCGGTCATTGTTACTAATAAATCTTTTCGCACCGCAGCTATCGGTCTCTTCACCCGCAGCGCCAAAAAATATAATGTCTCCCTTTAGCTTCGTGCCGGAATCGACAATTCGCCTGATAGCGGTAACGGCCGCAGCGATACCGCCCTTCATATCCGCCGAGCCTCTGCCGTAAATTTTACCATCGCTTTCAGCCGCCTCGAAAGGCGGCTTTTTCCACTTTACTTCGCCCGGCCCAACAACATCAAGATGACAGGCAAATAAAAGTGCACCCTTACGCCCGCCGGAGGTTGCCTGTGCGATAATATTCGCCCTGGTTTTGTCCCAGGTATATATTCGGGAATTTATTCCTGAGCGGCTAAGCTCGGCTGAAATTATCTCCGCCGCAGCTAATTCACCCTTCTGGGGTGTGCTTTCAGCCTGAATGAGTTTTTTCAACAGCTCTTTCATAGCAGGTTTATTATACAGCCAGACGCGATAAAAAAAAACAGAAAAAATTTTGTTGCGGATTAAAATATAAGTATAGATAATAAAGGGTTTGAAAATTTAAGAGCCGGGCAAAGGAGTATAAATGGGACCTGTACTAAATGGGCTGATAAAACTTCAAAGCGTTGAAAATCGTCTGCGGGTTGAAAAGGCAAAACTTACGAGGTGCAGAAGAAACGTAATTATTCAGGAAAATCAAATCAGAACACTCCAAAATGCTCTCGAAGCCAAAAAGGAGGAGGTCCAGTTGAGTAAGGTACAGTTCGACCGCCTCGAATTGGAGCTCAAGTCCAGAGACGAACAGATAGCAAGATTAAGAGCTTCCCTCAACAGCGCAAAAACAAATAAAGAATACTCCGCAGTCCTCACTCAGCTCAACACAACAAAAGCCGACAATTCCAAGATAGAATCACAATCTCTGGAATTGCTGAAAAATATTGAGGCCGATGAAACCGAATGCGAAGAAATACAAAATCAGATAAATGAGCAAAAACAACATCTCGAGCAGCTACGAACCGAATCCGAGACGCTGGCGGGCAAATACCAGGCCGAGATAGACAAAATCCAGGCTGAATGGGACCAGGCTGCACAGACCATACCCGACAAACCGCTGGAGATATTCAAACGCGTTACCGAAACCTATGACGGCCAGGCTGTTGCAGTGATTGAACAGCAGAATGGTAAAAAGGGGGCCTATAGCTGTGGTGGCTGCTTTATGGGCCTAACCGCTGAGTGTGTTAATCTGCTTATGACAAAGGATGATATAATCCGCTGTCCCAATTGCACGAGGATACTTGTCCTTACCGATGCACAGTGATGCCAAAAATCAATGCCGCAAACCACAGCGTTTCCTGGAGAAAGTGTTGATTTCTTAATTAGTTCCTGTTGCGGAAAACAAAAACCGACGATGTCACCCCTGCCCCTGCTTGAAACAGGGGTAAACTTGCCTCCGCGGAAGCGGAGAGCAGGGGTCCAGAGCGAAAAAACTGGATTTCCGCTTTTGCGGGAATAACACAACGAATCAGTCGCTTTGAAGTTTTTAGTTTTATTTTGAGGAGTTGATACATTGCCTGATAAGATAATCGCTCACATAGACGGCGGCAGCAGAGGCAATCCGGGCCCGGCCGCTGCCGGTTTCACCCTGGCCGATTCAGCCGGGACCCAACTACAGGCAAAAGCCTTTTTTTTGGGCCAGGCCACGAACAACATAGCCGAATATACGAGTCTTGTAAAAGCTCTCGAGGCTGCAAAGCAAATCGGTGCCGAACAACTAATGCTTTTCAGTGACAGCGAGCTGCTCGTCAGGCAAATTAACGGTCAATACAAGGTAAAAAGTGAGCAAATCAGGCCCCTTTTCCACCAGGCTATCAATTTGCTCGGTGAATTCAAAAACTGGAAGGTCCAGCATATCGCCAGGGAGAAAAACAAAGAAGCCGATAGACTCGTAAACCAGGCATTAAATCTCGGCACTGATATTGAAAACGAACCGGAACTCGCCGCACAAAACCAAAAGCCGATTCGGCTCGCCGTGCTAATCAGCGGCGGTGGCACAACATTGTTGAATATCCTCGAATATATAAAACAGGGCCGATTGAATGCCGAGGTTGCTGTCGTTATAAGTTCACGCTCAACAGTGGCCGGCGTCGAAAGGGCAAAAAACGCCGGGCTGCACGTAAAAATAATCCGCAAAAAAGACCATCCCGATATCGATGAATTCAGCAAGCGCATCGGAGATGAGCTTGATGCCGCAAACGTTGACCTCGTCGTACAGGGCGGCTGGCTGTGCCTGTGGAAAATACCCGACCGATACGAAAGTCGCGTGATGAACATACATCCCGCTCTACTGCCAAGCTTCGGCGGGCAAGGCATGTGGGGACATCACGTCCACGAGGCGGCATTAAAGGCAGGGTGCAAAATAAGCGGCTGCACGGTGCATTTTTGCACAAACGAATATGATAAAGGACCAATAATCGTCCAGCGAGCCTGCCAGGTCAAAGACGACGACACCCCAGAGACCCTTGCTGCCAGAGTTTTTGAGCAGGAGTGTATCGCATATCCGCAGGCCATAAGGCTGTTCGCCGAAGGTAAACTGCTCGTTCAAAACGGCGCAGTAAGAGTGAAATCATGATTTGAACTGCGACTGGGTGAATAGTAAGTAGTGAGTGGAAGAAGCGAACTAAAGTGCTTAAAGTGAGTTTCAAACTTTAGACACTTTTCTGATAACCAATTAACCACTCACAAATAAACCAAGATATGATAGAGCATACGAGCTTCTCCAGCAATCTCACGAGAAAGCGGCGAAAGCTCTTCTTGAACTTTTGGATTCAGAAGATGGCTACGCAGACGCAGAACAATATAAAATGTCATCAAGCCCTTGCGGGATATCTCGCTTTTTCCTCTCCCTCCGCACCGCAGGGGCTTTTCTATTTGGCTTGAGTGCGACGAGGGTGAGGATGGAGCCAAACTGCTCATCTGACTCCCTCCCCAGATAAATACTAACTTTGTTCGATCTCTACTGGTGTTTCTTCAGACTCTTCCCATGGTGTCTCCTGAGACGGCTCAGGTGGTATCTCTTGAGATTCTTCACATACTACTTCTTGAGACTCTTCGGGTGCTGTCTGTTGAGGCTCTTCGGGGACCTGAGGTTTTTCTTCGGTACTCATAATTCATCTCCTTTCAAAAGTAAATAAACTGAACTTTTAATAAGCATCTATCGGCGTGTTCAGGCAGCAACTTTATCCTTTTGCTAATCAAAAAACAGGCTTTGCGAACCTTGTAACCAGGAATATCCTACTCGCTCTTACTGCGTGGCTCGCTTGTAATAAAGTACATAGTCAACAGCGTAGCTGAGCAGGTATGAATGTGAAATCACAGTAAAAAGGAGTTACTAATGCTCAAAGCAAGAGACATTATGAGTACAAATGTAGTTAGTGTGAAAAAAGACACCCCGATATTTGAGGCGGTAAAATTCCTGGTGGAACATAACATCTCGGGTATGCCAGTAGTGGAAGATGATATGACCTTGGTAGGAATTCTTTCAGAAAAAGATGTTGTAGATTTGTTCTACGAAAGTGAAGAAGTGGAGAACAAGACAGTTAATGACTATATGACAGACCCGGCAGTTCATTTTGAAGAAGATAGTGCTCTGGTGAATATCTGTGACTTTTTGCTCAAGAACATATTTCGAAGAGTCCCAGTCACATCAGATGGCAAGCTCATTGGCATTGTCAGCGTAAAGGATGTCCTCAAAACTGTCCTTCAGCTAAGACAGGAAAAAGTAGGCAGCACAGATTAAGAGATGACAAGTAATCCATATGTTTGGTAGGCATTGTTAAAGATGTGCAGCTTCTAATTTAAACCACCTCAGAGGCCATTTAAACGACGAACTCGTCTTGGGGGTTACTATTATCAACAGTGGCTAATAGAGAGACTATCTTCAACATTTCTTTCTACTTTTTCTATTGTTTCTCGGCTCTCACGGAGGAGCCGGCTCATATGGCCTATCGCAATAGGGTATCGTACATAGAGACAAAAAAAGACCCCTGATATTGCTATCAAAGGTCTTTATTCGCCAAGTTTGACGCCAAGTCGCTCAGGTGAATTTCATAACTTCTTGTTCACCACAAGTTTATCACTTCCCGACATCCCATTGCTACTGTGATTTTGCAACGGCAGGTTTGCTTTCCTTCGGCTCGGGCACCTCGAAACCTTCAAATTTCAGATGCTCCTCGTCCTGCACGTCAATCTTTATAAAATTTTTACCTTTGAATTTGCCTGCCAGCACAGATTCCGAAAGTGGATCTTCTATATAGTGTTCGATGGCTCTTCGCAGCGGTCTTGCGCCGAATTCAGGGTTGTAGCCTTTATCGATGAGAAATTCTTTGGCCTGGTCGCTCAGTTCCAGTTTCAAGCCGTGGTCGGTCAATCGCTTGAATACCTTCGCAAGCTCGTAACCGACGATGGTTTGCAAATCTTCTCTCGTTAACGCCTTAAAGACTATCGTGTCGTCAACACGGTTTAAGAACTCTGGCCTAAAGTGATGCTCAACCTCTTTCTGAAGAATGTCTTTCATCTTCTCATAACTCGCTTCAGGGTCCTTTTTGCCGAAACCAAAACCGGATTGATTTTTAATCAGGTCGGCCCCGATGTTGCTCGTCATAATAAGGATGACGTTCTTAAAGTCAATGCTTCGTCCGAAGCTGTCGGTCAGCCTGCCCTCGTCCATAATCTGCAGCAGCATATTATAAACGTCCGCATGGGCCTTTTCTATTTCGTCCAGCAGCAGCACAGAGTAGGGCCGACGTCTTATCCTTTCGGTCAATTGACCGCCTTCTTCGTAGCCCACATACCCGGGAGGGGCACCCACCAGTCGGCTTACGTTGTGCTTCTCCATAAATTCGCTCATATCCAGACAGATAAGAGAATTCTTATCGCTGAACAGAAACTCCGCCAGGGCCTGTGCAAGCAGTGTCTTGCCCACACCGCTGGGACCCAGTAATATAAAGCAGCCCATCGGACGATTCGGGTCCTTCAGACCGCTTCGGCTGCGCCTTACCGCTTTGGCCACAGCATTGATTGCCTCGTCCTGAGAAACAACTGTATTATGCAGCTCAACTTCAAGCTCCAGAAGTCGTTGGGTTTCCTTTTTCTCCAGTTTCGTCAGCGGCACACCTGTCATATTGCTGACGACCTCCGCAATAGTCTCTGTATCCACGGTGCCGGTCGCCTCTTTGTTTTCATCGTACCATTTTTTGTGCAGTTGATTCTTCTCATCCAGGAGCTGCTGGGCCTCGTCCCTCAATGACGCCGCCTGCTCATAGTCAGCATTTCGAACGGCTTCGTCTTTTTCTTTTTGCAGTTTTTCTATCTTTTCTTCTATCTGCGTCAAATCCAGCGGCGGTGTCATATTCTTAAGTCGAATTCGTGCACCGGCTTCATCGATAACATCGATTGCTTTGTCAGGCAGGCACCTGCCCGTGATGTATCTGGTCGATAGCTCTACCGCCTGGAAAATCGCTTCGTCGGTAAAGTGGACCCTGTGGTGTGACTCATAGCGGTCCTGAAGTCCTCTGAGAATATCCAAGGTCTCATCTTTTGAAGGCGGCTCGACAATTATCGTCTGAAACCGCCTCTCAAGAGCACCGTCTTTTTCGATATGTTTTCGGTACTCATCCAGAGTAGTAGCACCTATACATTGAACTTCTCCCCTGGCAAGGGCCGGCTTGAGCACATTCGATGCATCGATAGCGCCCTCGGCCCCGCCGGCTCCCACAAGCGTATGAAGCTCATCAATGAACAAAACAACGCTCTTGGCCCTTCTGACTTCGTTAATAACTGCCTTTATTCGCTCTTCGAACTGACCGCGATATTTCGTCCCCGCTACCATCATCGCCAGGTCAAGCACCACAATCCGTTTGCCCTTGAGGATTTCCGGCACCTGCTTGTTGACTATCTGCTGGCTCAGGCCCTCGACAATTGCGGTTTTGCCGACCCCTGCCTCGCCCAGCAGAACAGGGTTGTTTTTCGTACGCCGGCAGAGTATCTGTATCAACCGCTCAATCTCTTTCTTTCTGCCGATTACAGGGTCAAGTTCATCGTCGGTTGCTAATTGCGTAAGGTCCCTGCCGAAGCTGTCCAGTGCTGGTGTCTTGCTTTTTGGCTTTCGGCCAACTGTCGGACTCATCTTCATCCCCAGGGCGGCAGGCCCGTCATCCACTCCCGCTCCTAACAAATTCAAAACCTCCTGACGCACGTCCTCGAGCTTCAAGCCAAGATCCATAAGAACCTGAGCTGCTATACCTTCGCTTTCCCGCAGCAGACCCAAGAGGATATGTTCGGTCCCCACATAATTGTGGTTAAGTGACCGGGCCTCTTCAATTGCATACTCAATAACCTTCTTGGCTCGCGGCGTCTGCGGCAGTTTGCCCATAGTAACCATATCAGGCCCGCTCTTCACCAGCTTCTCAACCCCGAACCGAAGCTTCTTTATATCCACATCAAGATTCTTCAGAACCGTTGCGCCAACTCCGCTGCCTTCCTTAACCAGCCCGAGCAGGATATGTTCGGTCCCTATGTATTCGTGGTTAAATCGCTGTGCCTCCTGGTTGGCCAGCGCCATGACTTTGCGCGCACGGTCTGTAAAACGCTCAAACATCTTTTACCTCGAAATCTACTTTCAAAAAGAGCTAAAAACTCCCCTTTATCATTCGCGTCTCATCGAGCTATGAATTACAACTATCAAGCTTCAACATACATTATATCACACTTCACTCCATCTGTCAAGTACGCAAAAAACCTATCCTGAACCCCCCTTCACTAAACTGGGAGTGTCTATATTTATATCCCTCAAATTGGGCTGATGTTCGTTTTCGGACTAACATTTTTCTTCATTTTCAATTTTATCGACAAAAACAAACGCCGACTTTTAAGTTACCCGTCCGGTTAGTAACTTTTTCTTGCCCGCAAGTTCGGATTATTTGTCTTTACGGGGTGAAACGTCCTGTACTTTTCGTCGGGACGTTTTACAGAGCGGTAGTATCTTGACGGAGATTAATTATAGCAGCCATATTCCGATAACATGTGATAATGGGAATTATTGCTGTTTTACGATTGAATCTGTGATTTGTCACCACGCAACGAACCTATAAAATACTTCGCCGAAACCTGTTAACCTGAAAGTTAGCAGAGTCTGCTTTGGCTTGTGATTAAGCCGGCTTTCTCGGCCGGCTCATAGGCGGAAAGCAACGCTCGCATCAGGTCGGTTACAGTAACTATTCCCCGAAGTTCTTCTTGCTCATCAACCACTGGAAGGCAGCTTATCTTCTTCGTGTACAGGATTTCCGCAGCCTCGCAGACGCTGCAGGCGGGTGAAATATGCAGCACCTTCTGCACTATAACCATAACGCTCTCGATGGGCTGCAGGGAACTTTTTGTCTGCGAGTTGGTTGCAAACAGGTGCTCTCTAAATCTCTTTGGCGGTGACGGTGGTCGTCTGCCGGCATAGGGAAGATTCCGCAGAATGTCCCTATCGGAGACCAGGCCCACAAATTTCTCCTGCTCATCCATTATTGGGACATGTCTGATTTCTTCGGTCTGCATGACTTCGATCGCTCTGGCTAAGTCGTTCTGAGGCTCCAGGCAAATCAACTGTTCGGTCATAATCTCTTGAACTGCTCGAAAAAACCATGAGGACAAAATTTTGGCCTTAGCTGAGCTTTCATAAGACATATCAACAGGTAACGCTTTTTTTTTCAATTCCGGGCATAGCTCGCGTATCACTTTATCGAGTCTGAAGAAGAGCTTTATCAGGTCGGTAGTTGTGATGACACCTACTAAATCGTCGTTATCGAGGACAGGCACCATATCAATATGGTTACAGGTCATGACCATAATAACGTCTTGGATCGGTGTCTGAAGCGAGACAGACCTGGGTTTTCTGGCAACTATATTTACCAGCACTTGCCGTAAGGCTCTTTTGTCTATCTTCCGCTCGTCTTTTTCTTCGGCATCCGGTTCGTTCAGTCGCAATACATCTCTTTCTGAAACGATACCAACAAAGTACGGCTTTTTCTCTCCTTTATTTGGGATGTCCACTACAGGAACGTGCCTGACCCTACGACCCTTCATAAACTTTAGGCAGTGGTTGACGGTATGGTCAAGGGTCAGTGTCTTAACATCGGTATTCATAATGTCCCGGGCAACACGCATAGGCTGAAAAGAGACATCTTTCTCAGCGCACATCTGTTCTATCACATCGATGAGTTTTAGTTGTCCGTTTTCCATGCTGTTCGGTACGTTCCAGCTCGGTCGTGTCGCCTACGCTCCAAAGCTTCAGCGACGGAGCGGCGTAGCCGCTTTAGACCAACTGTCCCTTTACTGTCTTATCGGTCTTTTTATCGGCAAAGATTGTAACCGGCTTTAATGAATTCTCGTCGAATCAACTTATGTAAATTTCCCCCAGAGTCGGAAATACTAAATGTTCATTTGCCCGGTATGTCTCAAGACAGAATTTGTCCGGATAGTCTTGTTTTTTGGATATGCGTTTTTCGTTGTCTTCTGTATTCTAAATTCTACGCTTTTCGCCCTATCTATTGTTTTCCTCAAGCAGTTTTCTGAGGTATTCGTTTTCCCGGCGAGTCGCTTCAAGGTCGAAGACTTGGTATTTGATGCATACCCGCAGGTAATCCAGCGATTCCTGCAGACTGTCGATACTCTTTTCAAGCTTCTTACGGTTTGCCTGTGCTTGTTTGGCAAGCTTGGCCAGCTTTGTATGTTGGGGGTTAGCTGTCTCTCCGAATTCCTTGACCAGTTCGTTAAGTTTGTCTTCCAGGTTTGTTTCGTCCATCACACTGCTCTCCTCAAAAATGCACCTACTTTTCAAATCACCCTAAAATAGGGAGCCCCCACAGCCCCATACTTATAAACATAGCAAAACCTATGCCCGAATGCCTAAAAAGCGTTTTTCCGCCCAATTTCGCTGCCTACCCCCGAAAAAAGCCAACCAGAGCAACCTCTTTTGTCGTCCTTAAGTTTTGTTTCTGTTTTCCGAAAAACAGCCTTTATAGGGGTTAAAACCACATGTTGCCAAAAAACAACGCTTCGAGTTTGGGCACATTTTCCCGCCGTGGATAACGACCGTATTGAAAAACAGTTAGATTGACGTTGACTATTATAAACATCGCTGTTGATTTCCTGCCCCAAAAATGCCTTGCAAGCACTATAAAGCAGCTTTTTGTATCCTATTATGGCAGGATTGTACCACGCTAATTAGGAGAGAATAGCAGAGATGCAGTTTACACGCTGAAATAGCGGAAATTTCTACAACACGGTGGTTCTTGGTGTTCAAACCGGCTGTCCGGAGCCACAAAAGAGCTTTTTGAGGATACTGCTCAAGTGCTGAATATCAGATCGAGTTTTCCCCGCTCAGGGGCAGGTAATTCAGCTTGGCACCGCACACAATCAACCCGGGCCAGCCCTCGGCGTCTGCCGCAAACAGGGCATTTGATAATCGCGGTGTGGTTCAGGGCCAGATACGTCAATAATCCGGCCAGATTAAATAATCCTACAAAAACCAGCCAAAAGATAAATTTGGTCCAGGAGGTTCGTCTCGGCCAGCCGTGTAAAAACACGAAAATCATCATCAGTGCACTTAATACCCGGTTTATGACGCCGCCATACGGTTGAATATCCAGTACCATCCGCGCTAATGAATAAAAGAAATCACCACGATTCTGATAATCAAGAGCCCGAGACCAAAATTTTCTACCTAATAAACGTAAAACATAGTCATAAAACGGCGGCGAAAATTGAGATACATAACGTTTAACTGCCGGTCTGGGGTCTCTGGCTCTGACCACAGGCATGGATGGGGCCGGTACTGTCCAATCGTAACGATTAAGCAACTCAAGGCCGCCCTGTTTATCCACTTTATAAAGTTCAACCCACAAATTCCTTGGTTTTCCCCGGCGTTCCTGCAGCCATTTATCAAAAAGCTCTCGCGAACCGGAAATATCTTTGGGTGGCAGTACATCATTCCCGTTATGACGCACAAAAATGCCCTGCTTTGTGGCGGTGAATCTGACAAGATTGCTGCGCCAATCATTGGGAACCGTGATTGTCAGTTTCCGGACTGGATTTCGTATTACCAGGTGATGCTTGCTATCCTTCGTCACGCAGAGGAGCAAAGGTCGGTAATTTTTATTGTATCTATACTCCTTCTCGCCCGGTTTTACATCTCTCCATGCGTGCAGGCTTATCCTTTCAATATCTGCATCGGTATTTTCAAAAATCAATTCTACGTGTTGTTTTTCAAAATCGATTTGACAAATACGTTTTTGTGTCTGCCACAGTAAGGTTGGGCTGGAAGAATCCTGCGGGCACCAGGCGGTAAAGAGTCTGAATTTTCCTAACGGTTTAACTTTTGGTTTTGAGTCTGTGAATCCCGTCGAGCCTGCGTAACCGATTTTCTCACCATTGATATTGTAACCCT
>Ga0114922_10000688_pt1 | contig 32537 bp, 30 predicted proteins | sample AartaG_FD_100975 | JGI IMG/M metagenome (GOLD analysis project Ga0114922, IMG submission 100975) | Deep subsurface microbial communities from Aarhus Bay to uncover new lineages of life (NeLLi) - Aarhus_00045 metaG | ecosystem: Environmental > Aquatic > Marine > Oceanic > Sediment | place... | reverse complement strand
GGCCAAGGCCATCAGTCAGTCCTTGACCGAGCGGACGCTGGTGACCGAGCAGGGCCAGTTTGTCGGCACGCCTGAGTATATGAGTCCTGAGCAGGCGGAGATGACCGGCCAGGATGTTGATACACGGTCAGACATCTACTCGCTGGGTGTGGTGCTTTATGAACTATTGACCGGCGTACTGCCTTTTGATGCGAAGACACTTCGTGAAGGCGGGGTTGACCACATTCGTCAGGTCATCCGCGAAGAAGACCCGAAGACACCGAGCACCCGGCTGAGTACAATTATCGGCGATGAATCGATGAAGGTGGCCCGATTGCGTCGTACGGATATTCGAACATTGGGGCGGAAATTGCATGGTGATTTGGATTGGATAACGCTCAAGGCAATGGAGAAGGATCGCACCCGCCGTTATCAGACGGCCCACGCTTTGGCCGAGGACATCCAACGGCACCTCACCCACGAGCCGGTATTAGCCGGGCCGCCCAGCAAAATATACCGTCTGAAAAAATTCCTGCGCAAATACCGAGCGCAGGCTATTGCGGCAGCGACGGCGGCAGTTCTACTTGCTTGCATAGCAGTCATTTTTGTGATGTACGTTCAGGCCGTTAATCGAGGTAAAGAAGCCGAATCCCTCAAACACAGAGACATTCTGTCGAAGGCAATGGAATTGCGTTCCAGCGGACAGTTTCAAGAGGCCCTGACCAAAGTCGAAGCCATTGTCGATAGCGAACACGTTGGCCCTAAAGCGCGTCTGCTGCGTGCCCGACTCGTTCTGGAATTACAGGGGCCTGCCGCTGCTGTTAAAGAACTTCAGAAGCTGCTGAACGAACGAGACGAGATTGCGTGCCAGGCCCATTTTCTCCTGGCCAGGATTTATCTCGAAAGTGCCCCCGGTGACGCTGAAACAACAGAAGAATATCAGCAGAAGGTAAAAGAACATCAGCAGAAAGGCGAGAAGTTATTTTCGGAGTCCGCCGAGGCGTATTTCAACCGTTCGATGATGGCCGGCACCGTGAATAAAACTCTTGAATGGTTGAACAAAGCTGTAGACTTTGATCCGGGCCATTATGACTCTCGCGAAGCGCGAGCGCTGGCATATTATGCGCTCAGGAAATACGACGAGATGGAGATAGACGCATCTGTGATGATTGGGAATGAATCGAATAATTCGCAGGGGTACGCCCTTCGTGCTATCGCCCGGCGGGAAAAGGCGATAAGACAAAGTGAAAAGGAACTATTTGGTGAGGCCATCAGGGACCACGATAAGGCAATCAAACTTTCGCCTGACGAGGCCGAACTTTATGACCAGCGCCGCCGGACGCATATTCAAATGGGCAATTACGAAAAGGCCCTCTCGGATGCACGGGAGTGTGTCCGACTTCGACCGAATGAGAAGATGTATCACTTTCACGTTTTCTGTGCACTCGTTGCTTCGGGCTACTATGATGAAGCAAAGGTCAAATATGACACAATCATTAAATCCGGCCTAATGAAAAAATGGCGGCTTGATCGATCGGCTGAGAAATATGTGTCTGACACCCTGGATGCCGGTCTATTATGGTATCCGCCTGAGCGCAGGCCCGAAGGGGCCGCTTTTTTGGCGATGCACGAATCGGCCGAGATTTATGAGCAGTTGGCTAAAAAGGCGAAACGGGTGGTGCCCGAGGGATTTCATGCTACCTGGTCGCCCGACGGAACCGAACTCGCCTACAGTTGTGGAATTCTCGGCTTTAGTGGTATCGAAATTGTGAATCTGGATTCGGGAAAGACCCGCCTCTTGACGGTTCCCGGTCAGGATCCGGCGTGGTCTCCTGACGGGCACCACATTGCCTTTACCCGACATCGACAGACCCTATTAGTTACTGATATTACTACCGAACGTGCGGCGAAAGACCCGTCTCTCGGGAAGCGAGAGGTCTGGATTATCAAGTCAGACGGTACAGAGGAGCCGCGGTTGCTGGCCAAGGGATATTGGCCTTGCTGGAGCGGTGACTCAAAGCGAGTTTTCTATCATTCACGGCTGGACACGATGCTCTACTCGATTTCCATCGAAGACGGTGCAAAGCCGACACCAATCGTCTTGTGTCCGAGTAATTTTCCTACGGTGTCACCAGATGAGAAGTACATTGCCTGTAGGGGCAGGGAGCGTCAAATCGTGGACCTATCCACCAAATCGGTCGTCGCAAGCTGGACGATGCCTTTGACAGGACTATTCGGATTTCTAAGCTGGTCGCCAGATGGGCAAGAACTGAGCGTGGGAAACTTTGATAATTCAGGACTCTGGATCTACGACGTGGAGACGAAAAAGGCCTCAAAGGTCCTGAGCGGTCGATTTGGGTGGTGTAGTTGGTCTCGCCCTGATATAGGTAAGATCGCCATCGGAAGGGTATATGGGGATTTTCATCACGAAATCTGGGTTGCCGACCTTGATCCGAATGTGTCCGCTGCGGAAGCACTTGGGCCTGGCCGAACCGTTGAAGAACATTATCAAGAACTGGCCAACCGTTTTAGCCGCCGAATCGACACCGATCCTGGAGATGCAGAAAACTATCTTTCACGCGTGGCATGCTACGCTTACCTCCAAGAGTACGAAAAGGCTACTGCTGATTTGGAGGAACTCGCCAAACTCTGGGAAAACGGTGACCAACCCACACTGACCTCAGGGATAAACAGGCACATAAAAGACCTTGCCTTGGGAGGTATAGAGAAGTACGGGATGGGCGCATACGAGCAAGCCCTTGTGATTTTGACCGTCGTCGACAAGCTCCGCCGGACTGTGCTTAACAGTAAATCCCATCCCCGAGACGTAGCGTTCATAGCGATGTCCCTTCACCAGCTTGGACGCACCCAGGAAGCAGAATCTGCTCTTAGTCAACTGCGGTGCCTGCTTGAGGATGGTAAACACGCCCACGAAGAAAAATACCTTTACGAGGCGGAACAAGTGTTTGCCGGTGAGAGGAGTAAGGTCTATCCGGTGTGGGAATGTATTAAAGCCGGGAAACTGAAGGAGGCTTGTCAACTGGTAGAAGAGCTGCGGTCATTGCCGCGCCAGGAATATACTGAGATTGCCGGAAGCATAGAAAGTGCTATCAAGTCCTTAGCCAGGGCGTATCACAATCGTGGCCAGAGTGTAAAGCACCGCGGCGGCGGGTACGGCGAAACGATTAGCGATTATGAGGCAGCGGTGCGTGTTAATCCGGACTACGCGCGGGCCTTTAGCGACCTGGCCTGGTTGCGGGCCGCGTGCCCAGCGGCTGAGTTTCGCGACGGCGCCAAGGCAATTGAGAACGCTACCAAAGCCTGCGAACTGACGAACTGGGAGGACCACCGCTACATCGGTACCCTTGCCGCCGTCTATGCCGAGGTCGGTAATTTTGCTGCCGCCGTCAAGTGGCAGAAAAAAGCGATTGATTTACTGACCGAGGATAAACGCGATAAGTGGCAGGTCAGTTATGAATCGCGGCTAAAACTATACCAATCGGGCAAACGCTACGATAAGGGCAATCTGTGGAGCTTTTCGACGGGAAGAATGATTGGCTGGTGGAAATTTGACCGGATAGAAGGCCGCATCGCTGCTGATTCGTCCGGGAATCGTCTGGACGGCAAATTCGTAGGAGATGCGCGTATTATTCGCGATGCCGTAAGAGGTAATGTGCTGAGTCTCGACGGTGACGGCGACTATGTAAATTGCGGAAATAATCCGGCCTTCAACATTACCAACTCGATAACAGTTGCGTCCTGGGTGAATATCGCCACGGTCCCCAATAACTGGACAGCTATCGTCACCAAAGGGAACTCCGCCTGGAGGCTTTCTACCGCACATGATGAAAGAAGATTTCACATTGCCATCAGCCCTGGTACTGATGGTCACTACATCAACGGAAATATTGAGGTGCCCGCCACCGAATGGCACCACGTGGTTGGAACGTATGATGGAGCACACATCCGTTTGTATGTCGATGGTGTGGAGGATCAACAAAGTACGGTGGCCTATAGCGGCGGCATAATCACGAACAACGAGCCAGTTTATATTGGCGAAAACGCGGAAAAGCCGGGACTCGGGTGGAACGGCCTGATTGACGACGTGCGCATCTACAGCTATGCCTTGAGCGAAGCTGAGATAAAAGCCCTTTACGCCGGCAAGGAACCCGGGCCAACATCTAATTGACAATTTAGATTAGATTGTGGAGGCAAATGCTGTCAGGTTAATTCAACGTTGACTGGCTTTTCGGGTGGAGGGGCGTCGGTTGCGGCTAATTCGCGGCCGAGGCGGAAGGCTTCTTCCATTGCGGAAGGGTGCTTTTTTACCTGGCCGGGTTCGTCGATTTTGTTGACAAAAAGATTGGCGGCGTAGTTCATTTCCAGGACATCAAGAAAATATTTGGCTGTCAGGCGGACGCTGTCGAACATCTTTTTGCTTTTGGTGCCGCCTACCGCGATGACCATTGCGCGGCGGTCGCGGCCGATGGTTTGCAGCGGCTGCTTTAGGACGTACTTGTGGGCCCAAAGACACTGACAGCGGTCAATGAGGGCCTTTGCCTGGGCGCAGACGGTCATAAAAAATATCGGCGTTGCGAAAATCAGCCGGTCGGCTTCGAGCATCTTTGAAGACAGCATCTGGTAATCATCCTCGACGCAGCAGACGCCTTTTTTGTAGCAGGAATTGCACTCGATGCAGGGGGCGATATTGAGGTCGCGAAGGCCTATGTATTCGGTTTCCGCGCCTGCGGACTCGGCACCGGCCAGGGCCTGTTGCAAAAGCAGGTCGCTGTTGGAGCTGGCCCGGGGGCTTGTCGATATGCCAAGAACTTTGATGCTCATAAAGAAACCTCACTTGTTGACGAGTTAAGGCCCCAGGACGGGCCTGGGGGCCGAACATTATGATATTCCGTGTCGAGCACGGAACGAGATTATATTCAATCCTTAATCCTCATTCTTACATCGGCACTTACACGTACTCTACAGTTGCAGGCGGCTTCGGTGTAAGGTCGTACAGGCAGCGGTTGACGCCATTTATCTGGGTGATTCGCTCGGAAATCTTATTTAACTTGTCCCAGGGAAGCTCGGTTGCGGTTGCGGTTCTGGCGTCGGTGCTCTCGATGCAGCGGACGACAATAATCTGGCCGAATTCACGTTTGTTGTCACGGATGCCGGTTGCATAGTCGTTGAGAAGGACCGCCAGGTACTGAAACGCGCCGCTATCGGCAAGCTCTTCTTCCACGATGGCAGTGGCGGTGCGGACGGTTTCGAGGCGCTGCGGTGTAACTTCGCCGACAATTCGGGTAGCCAGGGCCGGGCCTGGAAATGGAATACGCCGGGTGATTTCGGCAGGCAGCTCCAGAAATTTGCAGACCTCTCGGACACCATCTTTTCGCAGGGTCTTTAGCGGCTCAATCACGGAATAGCCATAAGCTGCCTGTGGGTCGATGCCGAGCTGGGCGAGAATATTGTGCTGGCGTTTGATACCGGCTACGGTCTCTTCGATGTCTGTGAGAATAGTGCCGTGGAGGAGGAACTTTGCTCCGGATTCTTTTACGAGTCGGCTGAATACCTTTGCGTAGAATGTGTCGGTAACGGCCTGGCGTTTTTCTTCGGGGTCTGTCAAACCGGCCAGTGCAGAGAGGAACTCCTGCCGGGCGTCGATTAGCTCGACCGGGATATCGAGTGAGGCGAAGATGTCCACGACCCGCTGTGGCTCACCTTCGCGCATCAGGGCGCTATCGACAAAGACGGTTTTGAGCCGGTCACCCAGCGCGCGGTGGCCAAGCACTGTTACAAGCGAGCTGTCCACGCCGCCGCTGAGAGCGTTAATGACCTTTTCATCCCCCACCGTTTGCCTGATATCAGCGATTTGTTCTTCGACGAATTTCCTGCAATCCATTACAATCTCCTTCCAAAATTATCTTGACTGACATTGATAGGACGGTAGCTTTAATGGCGGAAATCTAACAGTTTTGGCAAAAACTGTCAAGAATTGCCGGAGATTTATCGGTGGCAGAGGCGATGGGGGGGATAATTGGGAAAAATTGTTGCAATTTCCTGGCCTGGGTATTAGGATGCGGGCGAGGTTTTGGTAAATGGCTGAGCAGGTCGGAAACAGTGATAAGGGCAGTGAGACGGCTGTCAGTAAGGTCGTCAGCGATTTTGTTGAAGGCCTGAGCGACGAGCACCGTATGCTTGTGGTTCTTAAATCGCAGTTGTACGACAACACCTGGGAGCCGATGCTCGATGACCTGCAAAACCGCCTGGCCGGTAAGCCTTATATATTTAAGCTGGCCAACCGAATACAAGACGACATTAGACGCATTGAAGAGATGCAGGAATTCGAGGCTGAGCATGATGTTGATTTGGCTGACTATGTAAAAGTGTGAAGGCAAGTATAGAGTAAGGAATCCAAGTTCCTGGAGTTTTTCGTTTTTTTTATTTTTAGTTCATAAAGGACGGACGGTGCTATGTTGAAAATATGGCGATTCGGATTTGTTTTATTGGCGGGTCTTTTGATTTCATGCAATGGGTCGAGGAGGACAATAGTTGTTGAGGATAGTTTTTCGTGGCTTGTTTCACCGGAGCTGCTTAAACACGCTGAGCTGGAAACAGTATGGCAGACGCAGCTGCCTTTGAAGCAGGGAGAAAGTTTAAGGGATTTGCATATTCTTGGTAATCGTATCTACGCGCTGTCAGACCGCAATTATATTGTTTCACTGGACCGCGAAATGGGAGGCATGATATTTAGCAGGGCTTTTGCGCCGGTTGGTTTTCCGATTGTGGGGCTGGAGCTTTATGATGATGAGCTTTTTTCTATAGTGGGCAGTGAGCTGGTCGAGATTAATGAGGAGTTCGGCACGGAGCGTGGTACAAAGCTTCTGGAGTATCGTTCAGTTTGTCCTGCCGCTCGTAACAGCTCTTATTTTTATTTGAGCGGGGCTGACAGGCGTATACATACGTTACGTGCGGGGGACAAGGTCCAGGTTTTTCAGGTGGCTGCTGATAACGATTCGATGATTACTTCGATTATTGCCGACGAGGATTTTGTGGTTTTTGGGACCGAGGCGGGTAATGTGGTAAGTATCACGGCGGATGGGCCGAGGAAGCTGTGGCAGTTTGATGCTGCCGGGGGTATCGCCGGGCCGATTGTCAGAGACGGCACGTCCCTATTTTTTGCCAGTAAGGATACAAACGTTTACCGGGTTGATATGGTTGACTCGGCGGGGAAGAATTTTGTCTGGAAGTATCAGACGGCGGCGATGCTTGACAGGGCCCCACGGGTAACGCGGGAAGTTGTTTATCAGTATGTTCGCTATAAAGGTTTGGCGGCGATAAACAGAGAAAGCGGCAAAATCATCTGGGAGGTGCCGGGAGGGGATGATTTGTTAGCTGAAGTGGGTGGAAAGGCTTATGTGATTGCAAAAGGCCGGCTCGTTGTGATGGACAATAAGAAGGCGAAAAGGCTGTATTCGGTGAACTTCGCGGGCGTTTCGAAATATACGGCTAATGTAGATGATTCGAAAATGTATATTGCCGATGCGGCCGGGAGAATTGCCTGTTTACAACCGGTATCGCATAAATAAAAGTAACATACGGATGGAGATGTTTTAAGGGAAAGGAGAGAAAATGAGAATGGGAAAAATTATGAAAGCGAAAAAGTACTGGAATTTAATAATGGTGTTGATTTTGTGTGTTGGGGGCTTGCTGCCTTTAATATCAGGATGTCAAGAAGAAACGGCTCAGATTGACAAAGAGCGCACGCCGGCAGAAACGACCGATGCTGAGACATATTTGAACCGAGGTATTGGCAACATTGACTCGGGTGAATATGAAAAAGCGATAGGAGTTCTCAAAGAGTGTATCAAAATAAGCCCCGACTATGCCGAGGCTTACTCTAATCTGGGAGGAGCCTATTTCGAACTTGATCAGTTCGATAAGGCAATAGAAGCTTTTGAGAAGTCTATTCAATTAAATCCAAATCTATCTTCTAATGCTTATTCTGTTCTTGGGTACATGTATAAAGAGGTTGGAAGACTCAATGATGCGATAGAAACATATGCAAAAGCCATCAGCACAAAGCCTGATGCTGGGGTTTACTATGGTTTAGGAGCAGCTTATAATAGTCTTGACCGACCTAACGAGGCGATAGAATCCCTCAAACAAGCCATTAAGCTCAAGCCAGACGATACAGAGGCTTATATTGAGCTTGGAGTAGCTTATGGCAAACTCGGTTATTATAATCAGGAGATAGAAGCTTATAAAAAAACATTGGAAATCAAACCTGATCATGCAATGGCTTATAATAATCTGGGTTACGTTTATGAACAACTCGGGCGTTTTGATGAGGCGATAGAAAGTTATAAGCGAGCTTTAAGTATTAAACCTAATTTTGTGTTAGCCCGCGATAATCTTAGTGCAGTCGATGGCGAATTTGGCAAATTTGCTCGTTTCAAAAAGGAAATAGAAGTCTGTCAGAAGACAATTAAAATCAATCCAGATGATGCGGAGGCTTATTTTGATCTCGGCGCAGTCTACGGCAAATTTGGCCGCCTTGAAGAGGCAATAGACGCTTACAAAAAAGCCTTGGAGATTAAACCTGATTATGAAATAGCTCAGCAGAACCTTGACAAAGCTCATACAGACTTACAAAAAGCTCATGGCAGATTCGAACTCCAGGAAGAAATCATCCAAATCGATAATAAAAATATAGCAGCCTGCAACCAACGAGGCATTAGTTATATTGAGTCTAAGGATTATGAAGAAGCCGTAAAAGTTCTTAAAAAATGTATCAAAATAGATCCCAACTCCGCCGAAGCATACTTTAATCTTGGTGGAGCTTATGGCGGACTTGGTCGTGCTGATATTAGTATAGGCTACTTAAAACATGCTGTGCAGTTAAAACCGGATTTTGTAGATGCCCACTATTACTTGGGGTCCTGCTATATCCTTGTTGGCAAGACGAGCGAATTTCAGCAACGCATACGAGGTATAGATAAAAAGCTTAATGTTGAAGCCCAGGTTTCTGGTGCCTTGACACAAGAGCTTGACAAGCTTGGCGGCTTTGAAGATGCGGTAAAATCATTCAAAAAGGTTATAAGCTTAAAACCTGATTATGAAAATGTTCACCGCAAACTTGGCCAAGCCTACCTACCACTTGGCCAATTTGAAGAAGCTATAGAAGCTTATAAGCAGGCAATCAATTTAAATCCCAAGGATACTAAAGCGTATAAAGGACTTGGTGTTGCCTTTGGAAATCTTGACCGCAAAGAAGAAATGATTCAGTCCTTTGAACAAATCGTAAAACTAACACCTGATGACCCAAATGCTTACTGTAATCTTGGAGCGGTTTATTTATCGCTGGACAGACATAAACAAGCGATTAGTACATACAAGCAGGCCATAGATGTTAAAACTGACCTTCCACAAGCTCATGTAGGCCTTGGCGCTGCTTATTTTAAATCAGGGGACAAAGACGCCGCTATGGCTGAATATGAGATATTAAAGACTTTAAACAAAGAGATGGCGAATAAACTTCTTGAGTTTATTAACAAATAGTGGGCTTACGAGATGAATTTTCTTCAACCTGCAGTTCTCTTGTTGTGTTGCGTGAGACAAAGGTGAACGGTCTATATGTTAAACGAGACAGCGGCTTCAGAAAGGAGTACGAATGGATGTGAAGATTAAGACGGCGTTGATAAGTGTTTCGGACAAGAGCGGTGTTGTCGATTTTGCCAAAGCGCTTGGCAAAATGTCAGTCAAGATAATCAGCACCGGCGGTACGGCAAAAGCGCTGAGCGATGCAGGGGTGAAAGTGGTTGGTATTGAGTCTGTTACCGGCTTTCCGGAGATGATGGACGGCAGAGTAAAGACGCTTCATCCGAAGATACACGGCGGGCTGCTTGGGCTACGGGACAAAAAGACACACGCGGCGGCGATGAAGGAGCATAAAATTGAGCCGATTGATATGGTGTGCGTGAATCTTTACCCATTTGAAGCGACAATCGCAAAGCCGGATTGTACGCTGGAAGATGCGATTGAAAATATTGATATCGGCGGGCCGAGTATGATTCGATCGGCTGCGAAGAATAATAAGTTCGTTACGGTTGTTACAGAGCCGGCACAATATGAGCGGGTCATCGGCCAGATGCAGAAAAACGGCGGCGCTGTGAGCCGGGAGCTGCGCAGCGATTTTGCGCGGATTGCCTTTGGGCTGACAGCTTCGTATGATGCCGCCATTTCGAAGTATCTTAACGGCAGGCGGGCGGTAGAGTATCCGGAGAGGGTTTCGATTGCGCTTAAGAAAGAAGCAACGCTGCGTTACGGTGAAAATCCTCATCAAAGCGCATCGTTCTATAAGCTGGCATCGAGCCCGGAGATGTCGGTCAGTAGTGCCGCTATGTTAGAGGGTGGCACGGCTATCAGCTTTAATAATCTTTTGGATGTAAATGCAGCGTTTGAGCTGGTAAAAGAGTTCGCCGAGCCCGCGGCGGTCGTCAAGCACCTTAATCCGTGCGGCTGTGCGGTCGATGAGGACATTCTTGAGGCGTACCGAAAGGCATACGAGGGCGATGTTATTAGTGCGTTCGGAAGCATTATCGCTTTGAACAGGGCCGTTGACGTTGAATTAGCCAGGCTGATTATGGAATCGTTCAGCCGGTTCGGCAAGGCGAGGGGGGCAAGCGGGTTCTTTGCCGAGGTCATTGTAGCGCCGAAATTTGACGCCGATGCGGTTGAGCTAATCAGGACGTTGAAGGCCTGGGGCGGCAGGGTCCGGCTGATGGAGACGGGAGCGATTGACCGGGCGAAGATAGATGGGGCGGAGTATGACGCTCGCTGCGTTGTCGGCGGATTGCTTCTACAGAAGAGGGATTTGGTCGGCTGGGAGCCGGATAAGTTGACGTATCCGACGAAGGCCAGGCCGAGTGCCGAGCAGCTTGAGGATTTGAGGATTGCCTGGCTTGCCGCCAAGCACACAAAGAGTAACACTATCGTGCTGGTCAAAAACAGAAAGGTTTTGGGAGTGGGCGCAGGGCAGATGAACCGCATTGAGTCCGGGCTGATAGCGTTCAAGCGTGCCGGCGATGAGGCGAAAAGATGTGCGATGGCATCGGATGCGTTCTTCCCGTTCCCGGACAACGTTGAGAACGCTGCCAAGGCGGGTGTGGCCTGCATAGTTCAGCCGGGCGGCTCGAATAAAGACGATGAAGTAATCACCGCTGCGGATGAGCACGGAATTGTGATGGTGTTTACCGGCAAAAGGCACTTTAAGCACTAAGAAAATAGCGTTTAGAAGAAAGAGGTTACAAACTATGCGGTATAGAATTCTGATTGAGCAGGATGAAGATGGTGTCTTTGTTGCCGAATGTCCTTCTCTACCTGGATGCGTTTCTCAGGGTAGAAGTCGGAAAGAAGCTTTGGAGAATATTCAAGATGCTATTAAAGGATACTTGGAGAGCCTGAAGAAGCATAATGAACCTATCCCCCCGTCGATTGAAGAAGAGATTGTTGAGGTAACAATTTGAGTAAGTTACCGATAGTATCAGGGAAACAATTATGCAAGGTATTGGCTAAGATTGGGTATTTCATAGATCATCAGACGGGCAGCCATATTATTCTCAGGCAGAAAAATCCTCCTCATCGTAGATTAACCGTGCCGGACCATAGAGAAATTGCAAAAGGCACTTTGAGGGCTATTATACGCCAGGCAGGGTTAACTGTGAATGAGTTTGAAAAATTATTACAATGAGCACGGCATCGCGATAGTATTTACCGGCAAGCGGCACTTCAAACACTAAAAGGATATTTGAAAAGGCGCTGAAAAGGAATATTGAATGAAAATCCATATTGACCCGCACACTCTTGAGCGAGCAGAGGAGCGTGGTGCAAATGAAAATGAAATTAAAGATGTAATTGATACAGGTCTTGCAATTCCTGCCAAATATGGACGAATAGCTAAGGCGAAAATCTATGAATTTAAGAAAAAACGACATGGCAGATATTACGAACAGAAGAGAGTAGAAGTGGTTTATACGGTCGAAAAGAGCTCTGTAATAACTATTACAGTTTATGTATTTTATGGGAAATGGAAGGGACAAAAATGAACATTTTGTACAATGACAAAACGGATCTTCTTTATATCCGGTTAGATGACGAAAAGCAGGAGATTATAAACCGGAGAGTTTCTGAAGACATCGTACTCGATATAGGTAAAGACGACAAAATCGTTGGCATTGAAATTCTTGCGGCTTCAAAACATGTGAGTCTGGAAAAACTTATGCCCATTAACTATGAAATGTCAAAAACGGCGGGATAATTTCTGTCTGCCACGGCGGATAAGCACGGCATCGCAATGGTCTTTACCGGCAAGAGGCACTTTAAGCATTGAGCGGGAGGGCGTTTTGCAAAATTACGGATTTTGTATTCAGGTGTGGAGGTAGCTAAGAAATGGATGAGCTTTATGAAGAATCGGAGACGGGTTGCTGTCCGAGGTTTAATCCTGAGCCGTGGGACGAGAAAGAGGTAACTTTTGAGGATCAATTATTTGTTAAAGACCATGTCAGAAGTTTCCTGCACATTCCGCTGAACTTTGGGAAGGTGATGGTGAGGAACATGGAGCGGATTTCGCAAGCCCAGGCCCTTCCCAAAGAGCCGTTACTGCTATCGGATGAAAAGTCGCTCTGGGGAGCGGATGTGTATATTGCGGTGGCCAGGGAAGTGCCTGGGGCAGAGATGGCCAGGATTTCCGGGACTTTTCTGACTAAGGTTTTTGAAGGGCCGTATAAGAACATTCGGCATTGGGTGGAAGAGATGAAGGCCTATGTCGAATCGAAAACCAGGGAAATTAAGAAGATGTACTTTTTCTACACGACCTGCCCGAAGTGCGCCAAGTTCTATGGCAAAAATTACACTGTCATATTAGCCGAGATTTGAGGCCTGCATCAAATTGCCGCGTGTTTGCCTATTGGATTTATTCCGGGCACTTTTTTATCATTTAATGATGCCGGATTTATGTGGTTACACCCGGCGCCCGTCAGAGGGTGATAATAACGGGCGCCGGTTTGTTTTTTTACAAGTTGGCTTATTCTGCGCCGATAACTGTTACGTCCGGCGGCTGGATTGAGCGAATATTGCGGCCCAGTCGGGCATGCCATAAAAGGGCCTCTTCAAGGCTCTGCTTGGCGATGTCCGCTTTCAGTGAAAGCAATTCATAACGGTCAGCTTTGGCAAGCAGACCATCTGCCTCGCCGAGTTGATCAATCAGACTGCCAATCTCCTGCTGGGCTATAGTTACTTTTATCGAAAGGTCGGCCACCTCATCATTGAGAGAGCTTAACACAATACTGCCCGGAGGATTGCTTACTTCTTCCTGTCGTCTTGCAAGCTCTATTCTGGCCTTTATGATTTTCTCCCTGATGTCTTGTATGTCGGCAGCGGGAACCCGGCCGGCTTCGTAGAGTTTCTGAGTATCTTTCAAGCGTCTTTCATGCACATCGATTATTGACTTAAATTCTTTGGCAATCGGGTCGTTTTCAACCAGTTCTTTCCGCCTGTTTTGTTCTTTGGTAATTCGCGAGATTGTTGCCTCAATGAGCGCTTCGTCGGAGGCCATCTGCATCATGGCGGACTGACGTTTTTGTCGCAGGCTGCTGACATCACTGAGAATCGACTGCCGCGAGAGGTCCCGGGAGTCGGAGATTTTCCTAAGCTCTACCTGCATCTGAACCAGATCGCTTTCTGCACGGGCGGCTTCTAAGGAAGCAAGATCGAGTTGCTGATTGAATTTAGTTCTATACTCGTCAAAGGCTCCACGCAGGGCACTACGCAGGTTGGCGATAAGGGCAATCATAAACTCCTCGGCTGCGGATTTGATGGTCTTGGCGGTAATGACTTCGGCCTTGTTTAGGTCAACATACAGGCGGAACAAGATGGTCTGCTCGGTAGTAGAGCGTAGTGGCTGTGTAACTGTCGGGGTTCGGGGAATTGGAGTACGGGTTGGGGTTGTGGGGCGTGCAGTACGAGTTGTGGATCTGGTAGCCGGCCGAGTTGTTGGTGTACGCCGGGCGGAGGTGTATCGGCTTGTTGCCGTGGTCGGGAATGCGGGCACGCCGGAGGTGGTTGTTGGGATACCGAAACCGGCCGAGTCGGGGAATACACTATATATCTCCTTGATTTCGAAGAGTTGATGAGCTATGTCTGGTGAGATATCCAGTATTTCGCGGGCGGCCTTGCCGGCAACCCCGGTGCTGCTCACTAAATACTCGATAGCGATTTCATTGAGTGACAGGACTATCGGGTCGGTGGTAATCTTGACCAGACAGCTTGCGGTGCGCGTGTTTGAGATTTCCTTCTTCGCCGGCTTTTCGGCTGACTGGGCTCCGGTTGCGGTTAGAAGGACCAAGGCTAACAGGATGACAATAGTTTTTGAGGTTTTCATATCAAGTCTCCTTTCGAATTATTGTGTTGATTGTTTTTGATTTCTGATATCCTTTGCCGGGCAACTTCTGCCCAACGGCTTTGCGGGAAGAGCTCAATAACACGGTTGTAAGCCCGGATGGCGGAATTTTTTTGGTCAAGCTCGCGGTACATACGATTAGCCTGGTAAACAAGGATAAAGGCGGTTTTGTCGACCTGTTTCTGGATTTCTTCGAGCGGGTCGGGGTAGCTCGCGAGCTGAGCCTGGAGTTCGTTAAGACGGCGTTGCTTTCTATCCTCCTCAAGGACTTCCCGGATGAGGTTCAATGTGGCATCGGTTTGTGTCTGGAGCTGTTTTATCTGCGTTTCGAGCGCGACGATTCTCTGCTGGTCCCGGGTTTTTTTGGCGGTGTAGCTCCAGGTACCGAGCGCGGTTACGACGACAGCAGCGGCGGCGATGCGGACAGCTAAATTTGCGACGTGCCTGCGATTGGCACGCCGGCGGAAGGCGGATAAGTCGATAGAAACAGGTGCAGGTCCGCCTGCCGTTTGGTCGGCTTTTTGAAGCAGATTTTTTATTTTGTCTTCTGTCATAATTTATTGTGCAATTAGTTCAGCCAGGTCTTGTCTTAGGCGTTCTCTGGCCCGGCTTAACCGGACCTGCAGGGCGTTTTTGGATATGCCGAGGATTTGTGCGGTTTCGTTTGTCCCAAGCTCCTGCAGATACCTTAGTACAACCGGCTCTCGATATTTAGCCGGCAGCGCCGCTACGGCGCAGCGGACCCGGTCGAAAGTTTCAGCGTCCATCAGTGTCTTACTATCAGCGCGGGCGCCGACAATAGATGCTTTATCAGCAGGTTGTGAAAAGAATCTAAGGTAGAGCATACGCTTATATCGGTAGCTGCGGCATTTGTTTATTGTTATGGTAAAGAGCCAGGTTTTTAAGCTGCATTCGCAGCGGAATTTTTTCAGGCCGAGAAACGCGGCGAGGAAGACCTCCTGAACGAGGTCTTCGACGTCGCCGGGCCAGCCGAGTAGTCGGTTGGCCAGCACCGCAATATCGGCGGAGTGTTCCTCGACAATCCTGTCAAAAGCAGATTCGTCGCCCCGGCTGAATTTTTCGACCAGGAGTTCATCATCAAGGGTTTTGGCCATAACCATTATATTAGACAAGAAAGCGGGGGAAAACTTACAAAAAAATCCCCTAAGTTTGAGTTTTTGGCGGATTTTAGGGGGATTTGGATTAGGGGTGGGCAGCACAACCGCCCCTACGTTAACAATCGTGGTGTTATTTTTTTGGTTTTAATCCTGCGGCTTGGCGGAGCCTGGCGGCCATATCGGTTTTTTCCCAGGTAAAGTTGGCTCCCTTTCGTCCGAAATGTCCGCCATGAGAGGTTTCGGCATAGATTGGGCGGTCAAGCTTCAAGTACGCAATCATTTTCTTAGGAGTTAAGGGAAAGAGTTTCCGTACAATCCGACTCATCTTTTGCTCACTGATTTTTGAGGTTCCTTCAGTATCTATCAACACTGAGATAGGCTCAGCTACTCCAATGGCATACGATAACTGGACTTCACAGGCATCGGCGAGGCCGGCAGCGACGATGTTTTTTGCGATATATCGGGCCATATAGCTTGCTGTCCTGTCCACCTTTGTTGGGTCTTTTCCACTGAAGCAGCCTCCGCCGTGGCTGCCTCTTCCGCCGTATGTATCGACGATTATCTTTCGGCCGGTAACTCCGCAGTCTCCCTTTGGGCCGCCTGTTACGAACCGGCCTGTCGGATTGATGTGGTAAATAATTTTTTTGTCAACAAGGCGTTTCGGCAGAACGGGAAGAATGACTTTTTCGATAATTTGTTTTCGCAATTGTTTATAGCCAACAGTTGGTGCGTGCTGGGCGGCCACTACGACTGTGTGAATGCGTTTTGGTTTTCTTTTCTCGTATTCGACCGTCACCTGACTTTTGCCGTCGGGTCGCAGCCAGGGCAGCGTCTTGTTCTGGCGTGTTTTTTCCAGCCGCGTGGTTATTTTGTGTGCGAGCTGGATTGGCATTGGCATAAGCTCCGGCGTTTCCCTGCAGGCAAATCCGAACATCAGGCCCTGGTCGCCGGCCCCTTGTTCCTTATGCAGGCCTTTTCCTTCGGTTACACCCTGTGAGATGTCGGGACTCTGCTTGTCGATTGACACTATTACGGCACAGTCATCACCGTCGAAACCTATGGAAGGGTCGTCGTAGCCGATTTTTTTGATTGTGTCGCGGACAACTGTCGGGATTTCCACGTATGCTTTTGTCGTGATTTCGCCGGCGACTACGACCAGGCCCGTCGTCACCAGCGTTTCACAGGCCACCCTGCTGGTTCGGTCCTGTGCGAGCATTGCATCGAGGATTGAATCCGATACGTGGTCGGCGACTTTGTCGGGATGACCCATTGTTACAGACTCACTGGTGAACAGATATCTGTCAGCGTCATAATCAGCACTCCTATGAGTCGATTTTTTTGCCATTTGTGATTTTTCCTTTTAGTGGTTCGAAGTTAATGTTTCGTAGTTCACAGGCTACGAACTATCATTGAGTCTCCAGTTAGGTCTCATATATTGGATAGAATAGTTCTCTACTTTAAGATAATTTGTGTTCTGCCGGGAGATATAATTTGTAAGACAATTCAAGACGGCGCGGACGGCCGGCGGCTGGTCTTTAAACTTCTTGTTTGTACCGTACTTTTGGATAAACTCGCTGCCGAACCATGTGGGTTGAAGTATGTGGGAAAGGTAGACTGTCTGCTTTTTTTTGTTTATCTTGAATGCGAGGGGATTGGACAGGAATTTTTTGGCCTGGTCGTCCAACTGTTGCGAGAGTTTGGGTCCGCGATATGGCTCATTTCGCAAAGGCGGACTGGAGAGGGTGGCAGAACATAGCGCGAGAAACACTCGCGGCTCGTCAAACTCTTTGCGGAAGAACCGCTGCTCAACTTTCGGAAGAGTAAACTCCTCTTCCATTACATAAAATTTTTGGTTGCTGATGCTGCCTATACGTTTGTTGATGTGCCTGATACTGTCAGGCTCCCAGCCCGGGAGAAGGTGGAGCCACCAATACGAATCGATAGGATAATTGCCGATAATTATCTTTAGCCTTTGTATGTTGTAGGTGTTAATCCAGAAGGCGATTTTGTCCTCTTTCGGCCAGGAGTTATATTCACTTCGATGAAGTTCGGCAAATTCATCCAGGAGTTGTTTCAACTTCAATCTTTTTAGCTTTAGCCTTCTATAGTCAACCATCCCCTTTTCGTCAACGAAGCTGCTCAGGATATCGGCACATTTATCGTGAAAAGTCACTTTGGGAGGCGGCTTGGCCTTATTAGGCTCGGCCTGAATCGGTTCGACGTCGTTGGGTTCGGGCTTGGGCGGGGCAGGCTCGTTAGGTTCGGTTTTTGCGGGTTCAAGCTCATTGGGTTCGAGTTTTGGAGGCTCGACCTGGTTAGGTTTGATTTTTGGAGGCTCGACTACGTTAGGTTCGGTCTTTACGGATTCAGGCTCATTAGCCTCGGTCTTTACGAGTTTGGTTTCATTAGGTTCAACCAGATTAGGCTCGAACAGGTTCGGTTCAGCCTTAGCAGGTTCAAGCTTTGGGATTGGGACCGCTGAAGAATCCATAGGTTTGCGCTCTTCAGGCAGACAGCCGGCGACAAAGGCTAATACCGTTAGCAAGGTTATGAAAACAACACGGTCTTTAGCCATTTTACCTTCCGATAACTGAATACGTGGTTCTTTGAGCCATAAGATAAATCAATTTTGTATTAGCATAAGCTATCAGGTAACAAATGTCCAGCACGAAAAATCCAGCCAGGCATACCGCTGGGCGTGCCGGACGTTATGATTTTGGTGCTGGGTTAATTGATTTTATCGTATTTTTGCAGAGCAATCTTAATTTTAACCCTTTAGTACGGCTGCTGGGACCATTCGAGAGACGGCTTTGGCCCAGACACACTCGACGACGATTCGGACGACCTCTGGAACAAATATTCTTTTTGAAATCTTCTACTGAGGAGTTTTTACTTTCAATCAGGTTTGTTTTCTGACTTTTTTTCGGAAAATGTATGAAATTTCTTAGCGTTTTTTAGAGTAGACTCAAAGGGCACTGAAATTACCTTTTTTTAACGATAACATTCTGCAAACAAAAGGCTTATGGAACTGTAGCCGGGGGAGCGAACCGCATGCAACAAACAGGTAAATATGACAATAAACATTAATAAACAAGAAAATACTTGACATATTAGTAATTGTTATGTATGCTTCCATAAAAAGAAACGACTTATAAAAAGAGGTGTATCATGGAAAAAACAAAGCTTTTTTCAATAGGGTTCTTTCGAGATTTCCAGGACAAGGAGAACTTTTTCGAAAAACTAACGAGCGACAAAGACACTTTGCGCCAGGTAGGAAACCAATACCTTCTTCTGAATGTCTGCTCTTTTCTTTATGGCATTGTTATGGGAAGCTACAATGGATTTCGACAGGCGATTTCTTCAGGTATAAAAGTGCCGCTTCTCTTTTCACTCGCTTTGTTAGTATGCTTCCCTGCTTTTTTCATCATTCAACATGTCCTTGGCTCCAGGCTCGGCTTCTGGCAGATGTTCAAGGTGATACTTTCCGGTTTTGTTATGGTTACACTGGTTATGGTCTCGTTTGCACCGATCGTCATTTTTTTCCTCATCACCGGAGACAACTACTCTTTTCTGAAACTTCTGCATGTGGCGATATTCGCACTTTCGGGATTCTTCGGGATGAAGACCATTTTGGATGCATTGCGGTTCTCCTGTGAGAAAAAGCAGGTCTACCCTAAAGTTGGAGTGGTAGTGTTTCGATTCTGGATTTTAATTTTGGCATTCGTTGGTATGCAACTGGCCTGGAATTTAAGGCCGTTTATTGGTAGCAAAGGACTGCCGTTTGAGCTGTTCAGAAAACGTGAAGGGAATTTTTATCTGGCAGTGATTCAGGCAGCAGGGGATATAGTTAAATCAGAAGGCAAGAAAACAAACAACAAGTAAGTTGATGAGTCAATTTCTCAGGCTATGAAAGAACAAGCCGGGAAAGTTGAGAGTAGTGGAAAATGACATTATGACATTGGAAGAGGTAGCTGCTTATCTTAGATTAAAACCTCAGACGATTTACACATGGGCGCAGGAAAAGAAAATACCAGCCGCCAAATTGGGGAAAGAGTGGCGCTTTAAAAAATCGATTGTTGACGAATGGTTTGTGCGGCACATCGATGAAAAGTTCAGCGATGTCGTCAATGACTGGAAGGAAAAACAAAAAAACCGCGGAAGTGGTAAAAATATCGAGCAGAAGTAGTTGGCTTGCCGTTTGTGGGCAATGTCACTGCGAGTTGTAGTCTCTTGCATTGTTTAAGAGCTTCGTAACACTACTTGGGAGGAGAATTTTTCAGCCCTTTAAGACGGCCAATGGGACCATTCTGGCGACGGCTTTGGCCCAGCCGCACTCAACGACGATGCGGACGACCTCGTCGATGTCTTTGTAGGCATCGGGGGCTTCCTCCTTTATTTTGTGTTTATTGGCGGTGATGAGCTTTATACCCTTCATACTGCGTTTGAACTGGTCGTCGCTAATCTTGGCGGGGGTGATAATTCTTCCTCTTCGCACTTTTCCAAGGGCGGCGGTGCGGCTCATCACCCTGCCTGCACCGTGGTTGACCGAGCACAAAGACTCATCGGAATTGCCGGTTCCGACGAGCAGAAAGCTTGCGGTACCCATTGAGCCGGGTGTAATTATAGGCTGGCCGGTGTTTGCAAAAATGCTACCTGTCATACGCTTGCGACCGAACGCGCGTGTGGCGCCTTTGCGGTGCACCCAAAGCCGTCTGCCATTGTGCTCTTCGAGCTTTGCCATATTGTGCGCGACATCGTAGACCATCTTTAGCGGAGTTGGGCCGAACATTCTGTTAAAGCAGCGCCTTACAAGCAGGGCCATAATGTGGCGATTTGTGAATGCGAAGTTGGCGGCTGCGCCCATTGCGCTGATATAATTTTTGCCGGCGTCACTGTCGGTCGGCAGATATGCCAGCATTTTTCTTCTATCAGCCATATCGGGTCTTCCGGCGGCGATGGCCATATACTCATCGGCGACTTCATAGCCGAACCGGCGGGAGCCGGAGTGTATCATTACGACGATTTGATTTTCAAAAAGGCCGAAGGTCCCGGCTAAATCCTGGTCGAAGACTGTCTGGACGTACTGAATTTCGATAAAGTGGTTTCCGCCACCGAGTGTGCCGAGCTGGCCTGAACCTTTGTGTATTGCGGCGTTTGGTACTGTACCGGGATCGGCGGGCATGCAGCCGTTTTCTTCGATTCTTTTGAGGTCATCGGCGAACTCGACCGGCTCGAAGGCCTCCCAGACCTGGTGTCTGGTTCTTTGTGCGAGGGTGGATATTGAAGCGGCGCCGTTGTTTATGACGGCTTCGATGCAGGCCTTGTCCAACGGCAGGTTGGCCCTGCCTTCGCCGAGCGGGACATCACGGGCGATGGATGCAGCGATTTTGTCGGTGTCGATATCGCCTTTTGTAAAGGGCGTGTTCAGCAGGCGCATACCGCAGTTAATATCATATCCGACGGCGGCGGGCATTATGGCATTGTCCAGTCCTAAGACGGCCCCGATGGGTATGCCGAAGCCGACGTGGATATCGGCGGTGGCGAGGACTTTCTTTGCCGGGGGCAAAGACGCGGCATCACAAAGCTGGCGGACAGCGTCGGGTTCCAGCTTGATGGCTTCGGAGGCGAAAATGGTCGCATCGGTGACCATTTGGCCGCAGCGTTCTATGTGCAGCCGAAGAGGGTCTACACGAACGAGTTTTGGAGACGATTCGGCCACGAATAAATCCTTTAATAGATTCTTATCGGTTCTTTAAGTGATATTATATCGGCTTTCAGGATTTATAGAAGAAGACTTTTGCGAAAAAAAGGTTAAGAAAAATCGCCTGTTGGACGAGTGTAGAATAGCAGCTTATGGCGGTTAGGAGAGGGCACGGGCCAAATTAGCTTGACATAAGATGATTATAAAAGTATGCTGAATAATATTGAGCAGGTCTGTAAATCAGGAGACTGAATTGTTTTTGAGGGTGTATATAAAATGAAGTCAAAATGGGTGATTTTTGCCGCTTTAGCGGTGTTTCTGGTTTTAGTCGTGTATCCGGGTTCCGGGGCCGTTAATACCAGGGAGATTGACACGGTACGCAATAAGGGTGTGCTTGACAGCCCGGATATGCAGATTATTGACGATTTTGTGGGCGAGGCGGTACGAGAATTGGTCAGGACCAGGGATTTTACGTCCATAGCACAGACTCGTTCGGTCATTTTGGCTCGCTGCTCCAGCAAGAAGAGTAGTGCTCAGGCTCAATACGCGGAGCAATTTTCTGAATCGGCCCATAAATACATCTCTTCAGGCTTTGAGCAGGCCGGGCAGTTCGAGCCGAAAGACCGCAAATTCAAAACGACTCTTAATCTTTTGATTCTGGTAGATGGGCTGGAAGATGTTCGGCTGGCGGACTTGGCTTTAGGGCTGATAAGAGATAAGAATACAGTTATTCGCTACTGGGCGGTCCATTCTGTAACTACCCCCGGTTTCACAAAGAATTTAAATTCCACGATAGCAGCCAATTCGCAGTTGGCGCGGCGTATCGTAGAACAGCTTCAAGGGCTGGTTGAACGTTCCGGCCCTGATATGTTGGCTTTGGCGGCTGAATTTGCCGCGGAGGTGGACATTCCACAGGGTGAAGTTTTATTGGTCCAGATAGCTGATAAGCGAATTAAAAAGTGCGCGGACTGGACAGTGAATTATGAACTTTTTGACGGCGCTGTTCTGAGACTGCTCCACAAAAAAATATCTTCCGGGGCGTTGGACCCGGCATTTCGCCGGACTGTTGCCCGGCGCTTTGGGCAATTATATTCTTACGTGATTCAAAGATATGTTAAGGGGCGGGATTTTCTCAATCCTACCCGGAAACATCAACTGGCTTCCGTGTTGATTGAGACGGAGAAATCTTGTATCAGTAAACTCCTGGGTGTGCCACAAACAGTAATCAAGATATCGGTTGAGCGGGATGATTATACCCGTCTTTTGCTGGAGCACAGTAAATTACTCGGAGACGCAACAAGAGCCGGCCTATTACCAATGAAGCTGAACTTTGACTACGGCAAGAACGCGGACGGCACGGCACGTACCGCGCCGCTTGCTTTGCCGGAACCACCGAAAAAATAGATTACTGATGATTGAGTACCCATAATGCGATGCGGCATATAGGGGGAAAATGGAGTTTCGTGTTTCGCGAAGGGATTTTGCGTTGAACCCCGTTAGAAATTCTATATCCATAAAAAGTATGATAGAAAAAGGGCAAATTTCTAACGGGGTGAAGTTTTTAAGTGTTGCGTTTATGCCGCGTCAATCGTCCCGTACAGCCTCAGAGACCAGGGGACTGCCACCATTTTTGTCGTGTAAAATGGCTGGCTGTACCCGTTCCATAACAAAGTGGACGGCGCAAAGCGGGCGCCATATCAGAAAAAATATAAGTAGGAAAAAATGATGTCAATTCTGAAACACAAACCAATATTGTTACTTGTTGGATTAATTGCTGCAACTTTTGTACTTGCCGGATGTGATAGTTCGTCGTCGGATAAAGATTCGGACGAAATGGTCCTGCGACACGCCCTTTTCACGAAGTTAAAAGGGCTCGACCCCGGCAATATGCGTGATGTCTATTCGGTGACCGTTGCCAGCCAGATATGTGAGACCCTGTATCAGTACCACTTCCTTAAACGCCCATACGAAATAGTGCCTCTATTGGCTGAACAGATGCCTCAAATCAGTGACGATTTTCTAACTTATGTCATAAAAATAAAGAAGGGAGTTTATTTCCAGGATGACAAATGTTTTCCCGGGGGCAGGGGGCGAGAGCTAAAGGCCGAAGACTTTGTTTTCGCTGTCAAAAGAATAGCCAACATCAAATATTTAAGCCAAAACTGGTCTATGTTTGACGGCAAAATTGTGGGCCTTGATGAGTTTCGCGAATACACAAAAGGCTGCGAGAGTGAAGATGATGTGGATTATGCTCGTGAGGTCGAAGGCTTGACTGCGAGCGACGAGCACACGCTTGTCATAAAGCTGAAAAAAACCTGGCCGCAACTGGTCGGTACGGCCCTTGCAGATATTGCAACGGCTCCGATTGCCAAGGAGGCGGTCTTTTCCTATGGCAAGGACATTGTAAGTCATCCGGTAGGTACGGGGCCGTTCGTACTCAAAGTTTGGCATCGCGGCAGCTACGTAGAGCTTGTTCGTAATCCCAAATTCCGGGGCGAGCCGTATCCGGGCGAAGGCGAGGCTTCCGATGCCGAGGCCGGTTATCTCGATGACGCCGGCAAAATTATGCCTTTTGCCGACAGAGTTGTCTGGACCGTTATCGAAGAATATCAGCCTGCCTGGCTTTTGTTTCTGCAGGGCAAACTTGACAACAGCCCCATCCCGAAAGACAACTATAACGAGGCCATTACGGAAACCAGAGAGCTGACGCCGGTAATGAAGCAGCGAAACATTCGCTTGAAAAAATTCCTGGACCCATCGACATTCTGGCTTGGCTTCAATATGCAGGACCCTGTTCTCGGCAGCAACAAGCCGCTTCGCCGCGCGATAAGCTATGCCATCGACCGCGATAAGTTTATAGAGATATTTTTCAACGGCCGTCACTTGGTTGCGCATGGTTTCATAGCTCCTTTAATGGACTCGTACGACCCCAATATAAAAGAAAAAGGATATGCTCGCTATGACCCTGAAAAAGCCCGCGAGCTGCTCAAAGAGGCGGAGCAGATTCACGGGCGCGCTCTGCCCGAACTAAAAATGGCCATACCGGGCACGGACTCGTTTAGCCGACAACTTGGCCAATTCCTAAAACGGTATGTAACCGCTGTCGGCCTTGATGTGGAAGTCGAATATATGGACTGGCCAACATATATGGAAAAAGTGAACACCAGGAGTGCCCAGATGTTTTCTTCCGGTGTGAGGGCGAGCATTCCGGATGCTGAGGACTTTCTGGGGATGTTTTACAGTAAATACTGGGCCCCGGGTTCAAACCGGTTCAATTATCTCAATCCTGAATTTGACAGGCTGTATGAGAAAATCGAGGTGATGTTTGACAGCCCAGAGAGAAAAGAGCTTTACCGAAAAATGGAGCTTCTTGTTCTTGAAGATTGTCCGGCGGCCTTTTTGAATCACCGTGTAGTGTTCGCTCTTCACCATGACTGGTATAAAAATTACAAGCCGCACGCCTTTGCATACGGGATGAGTAAGTATCGTAGAATCGATATGAAAAAACGTGCAGAATATAAGAAGCTTTTGAAGACAATCAAATGACCGCGTACATAATAAGACGTCTGTTATATACCATACCGATTGTATTTGGCGTGCTGATGCTTACCTTTGTGCTGTTCACACTCGTTGGTGGTGATATATCCCTTGAAATTGCCGGCAAGGGCGCAACGCAGGAGACAATTGATGAGATACGGGAGGAGTACGGCTTCAACAAGCCCCTTTTTCTGGCCTGGGACAGCCAATTCATAAACCATTTCAAAAGCGCCCTTACATTTGATTTCGGCAGGGCACGGGACCGTGAGCCTATTATCGGCAAAATCAAAAGGGGGGTGGGGCCTTCTCTTGCATTGACGGTGCCGATGTTTTTTGGGGTTGTGATAATTTCGGTAAGCCTGGCACTGGTTGTGGCATTTGTTCACGGCTCAATCTGGGACATTTCAGCGGTCTTTATTTGTGTTGCAGGGATGAGCATTCCTTATTTGAGTTTTATTCTTTTTGGCCAGTATTTCCTTGCGTACAAATGGGGGGTTTTCCCGGTGTTCTTTTCGCCGGATTTGACGATGGCTCAGTACGTCGCTCTGCCGGCGTTAATTGGGATAGTGGCGGGTTTGGGGGGCAATCTGCGGTTTTATCGAACGGTCATGCTCGATGAGATGCGAAGCGACTATGTTCGCACGGCCTTTGCAAAGGGGCTCGACACAAAGCGTGTTTTGTTCAAGCACGTTTTGAAAAATGCGATGATACCCATCATCACGCGCGTGGTTTTGGCCATACCATTTTTGTTTTTAGGCTCGCTGCTGCTCGAAAGATTTTTTGGTATTCCGGGATTGGGGTATTTGATGATAGGGGCGATTTCTTCGCGGGACTATTTTGTTATAAATGCGATGACTTACATTAGCGCGATACTTTTTGTGGTATTTAACCTTATAACAGATATTTGTTATTCGCTTGTTGACCCGAGGGTGTCACTTGAGTGATTCGGAAAACATAACAAGAACACAGCGGCCCTGCCCCTCCCAGGGGGCGGCCCAACTGGGAAAAGGCAGGAGTCTGTGGAGCGATGGCTTGAGGCGGCTTCGCAGGCGCAAGCTGGCGATGGTTTGCTTTGTCGTGGTTTTAATTTATTTTTCGCTTGCGGGCTTTATCTATTTGGCTGAACTTTTTGATTGGCGGATTGGGCCGACGCTGTGGGCTGAGCAGGTGGGTGAATCTTATGCGCCGCCCAGTTCGGAAAATATACTCGGCACCGATATATTCGGGCAATCTGTTTGCCGAAAGACGCTGTACGGGACGAAGATATCGATAACGGTTGCATTGTGTGCCTCGTTTATTAGTATTGCCATCGGCGTTCCATTGGGGGCGATAGCGGGCTATTTTCGCGGCGTTGCAGATGAAATCATAGTCTGGATTTATTCGACTTTGAGTTCGGTTCCGTATATTCTGTTGATATTGGCTTTTGCCGTTGTGCTGCGCGATAAGACCATTTTCGGTTATAAGCTTACGGGTATCACGGCTGTTTATTTGGCCATAGGACTTACGAGCTGGGTCGGCATCTGTCGGCTGATTCGCGGCGAGATTATCAAACATAAGGGCAGAGATTATGTCTTGGCTGCGATGAGTTATGGCAGCAGTGAGCGGCGGATTATTTTTAAGCATCTGATACCAAATGTTTTTCATCTTATTATTATTGACTTTTCGCTGCGATTTGTTGCGTTCATTCACGCGGAGGTTATTTTGAGTTTTTTAGGTCTTGGTGAAGCCGACCGTCCGAGCTGGGGGGCGATGATAAATGATGCCCGGATTGAGCTTTCCCGAGGTGTTTGGTGGCAAATGGCGGCGGCAACGGCGGCGATATTCTTCATCTCCTTGGCATTGAATATTTTTGGCGACGCGCTGAGGGACTCGCTGGACCCGAAGTTGAGGATACAATAAGATTATGCGAGATAATGGGACATTATTGTCGGTCGAGAATGTTTCGACGTACTTTTTCACCGGGGAAGGCGTTGTAAAGGCGGTGCAGGGTGTAGGCTTTTCGATAAAAAAGGGCAAAACGTTTGCGCTTGTCGGGGAGAGTGGGTGCGGCAAGAGCGTGACGGCCCTTTCGATTATGCGATTGGTCCCGGCCCCGCAGGGTAAAATCGTTGGCGGTGAAATTGCATTTTACCGCAGAGAACGCCGGGAGCGCAGAGAAAGAACTAAGATAAAAAACTCCGCGGTCTCTGCGGGCTCGGCGGTTAACTTATTGGCGTTGAGCGAAAGCCAGATGCGGCAGGTCCGTGGAAATGAAATTGCGATGATTTTTCAGGAGCCGATGACCAGTCTTAACCCGGTCTATACGGTGGGCAATCAGATTGTTGAAGCCATAAGGCTGCATCAGAAAAAAAGTTCGAGCCGGGCCTGGGCGGGTGCAGTTGAGACGTTGGGAAAGGTGGGTATTGCTGACCCGGCACAGCGGGTTCACGAATATCCGCATCAGATGTCCGGGGGGATGCGGCAGCGTGTTATGATAGCAATGGCGGTAAGCTGCGAGCCGGCACTTCTGATAGCCGACGAGCCGACAACAGCACTGGATGTAACGATTCAGGCACAGATACTTGATTTGTTAGATGAGCTGCAAGAGCAAAACGGGATGAGCATTTTACTGATAACCCACGATTTGGGCGTTGTGGCTGAGAGGGCCGACGATGTGGCGGTGATGTACGCATCGCGGATTGTGGAAGTGGCCGATTCGCAGCAGCTTTTCGCAGAGCCTTTACATCCTTATACGCAGGGGCTGTTAAAGTCTCTGCTGCGACTGGGTTTTTCAGGCGAACGTTTGCCGATGATTTCGGGCACAGTTCCTGAGCCGCTGCGTTTTCCGAGCGGGTGTAAATTTCATCCCCGCTGCCTGATAGGTAAAAGTGACAGGAGGTGTCAGACTGTTGAGCCGACGCTGAGAGAAGTTGAAGCCGGACGATGCGTTGCCTGTTGGCATACAGAAGGTTATAGAGACCTATAGTGAGGATTTTGAAAAGTGTTTTTCCACATTTGGTTTGTGACAAAATACAGAAAGCCAGTTTTGAATAGGAAAATTGAAGAAAGACTAATCACAATAATAAAAGAAATAGTCAGCAAAAAAGACTATAAGATATTGGAGGTTGGACCCAACAGAGACCATGTACATATATTGTTGGAATTAGACAAGAAAGAAGAACTTCCCGGAGTTGTAAGGACACTAAAGGCGGTAACTGCTAAGAAAATATTAGAAGAAATCCCACACTTACGTGTAGGGAATGTTAAGCATCTTTGGGCCAGGCGATATGGATACAAAGAAATAAAGCAGGAAGCGTTCGATACTGTAAGAAAATATATTCGAAACCAAAAAGAGATACCACACATGTAAATGTGTGGAGAACGAGTATGAGCAACGAACTTTTGCAGGTTGATAACTTAAAGACCTATTTCCCGATTAAGAAAGGTCTGCTGCGTCGAACCGTTGGTTATGTCAAGGCGGTTGACGGGATAAGTTTCGGTATTCGTGCAGGGCAGACGGTGGGACTGGTCGGCGAGAGCGGTTGTGGCAAGACGACCGTTGCCAGAAGCATAGTCAGGCTGGTGCCGGCAACCCAGGGCAGTGTGATTTTTAACCAAAAGGATGTTCTGTCAGCCGACAAGGCCAAACTGCGTCAGCTCCGAAGACAGATTAGCCTTATTTTTCAGGACCCGTTTGGCTCGTTAAATCCGCGAATGACTGTCGGCAATACGGTTGGTGAGCCGTTAAAAGTTCAAACGCGTGTATCCAAAAGCGAGCTGACCGACCGAGTCGCCACATTGCTTTCGAAGGTAGGTCTGTCGCCGGACCATATAAACCGTTATCCGCACGAGTTCTCAGGCGGGCAGCGACAGCGAATCGGGGTGGCCAGGGCGCTGGCGCTGGAGCCGAAGTTGGTTATATGTGACGAGCCCGTCAGCGCTCTTGATGTTTCGATTCAGTCGCAGATTTTGAATCTGCTGAAAGATTTGCAGGCCGAATTTGGGCTGACGTTTCTATTTATCGCGCACGATTTGGCTGTGGTGGAATTCTTCGCTGATTTCGTAGCGGTTATGTATATGGGCAGGATAGTGGAGCGGGCTGCATCGCAGGAGTTGTATCAGAATCCTTTGCATCCCTATACGCGTGCCCTTATGTCGGCGATTCCACGGGTCGAGCCGTCGCTGCGGGGCCGGAGGACGGCCTTTGGCGGCGAAGTGCCGAGTGCTTTGAATCCCCCGGCCGGCTGTGCATTTGGGCCTCGATGCCCCTTGGCTGAGGGTGATTGTCTAAAGCAGATGCCGGTTTTGAAGGAAAGAAGCGATTATAAGGGCCATTTCGTTGCCTGTTGGAAATGCTAAAAAAATTGATTACCAATGATCAAACGGCCGTAACGCAATGTGGCGCCAAGAGGCGTCCCTGCCCCAGGACCATCAGCTTCGGCTTTGTTAGTCCACTGCACTGCAGTGGGTTGTATTTAGCCCGGGTCTTTGGCCCGAGGCGCCGTTGTGTTTAGCCCCGCCACCTGTTGGCGGGGTCATTGCGAGGCCCAAAGGGCCGCGGCAATCTCAACTTCATCATTCGTTATTCCTTGGTCGATATTCATTATTCATTACGATAATTTACCCATCCCTCTTTTTCTCTTTTTTCTTTCCCTTTTCCCTTCTTTTGTGTTATTGTCTGTGCATATATGCGTGATGTGGACATCTTGAAGAGTGCAGCGAAATATGAGATATGAAACTGTTTTCCGTTTTGTGCAGACTGTATAATCATTGTTATTTTCAATGGAATGGTCAGATGGACATCAAAACAATCATATTCTGGATTGCAGTTGTTATTGTTGCATGTCTTGGTTTGCGGCATCTAATCACTATTATAATTCGTGTGTCTAGTACAGGTCCTCTTAAATCTGGTCAACGTCTTTGCCATGCTACATCGCTTTTGTTACTCTGTGGAGGCTGTATTGCAGCCATATATTATCGTATATGGTGGCCTCTTTTGGTCGGTACTTTATCAGAGTCAATCTTTCGTAACAGTGTCATAAAGTCTGGCGAAATCGTTTCTAAACAAGAGTCAGTAGGACGAAAGGACGTAATTCGTTGAAACGCGAGAGATTGTAAGAGTATTGAAGAAGCAACGGGAACAATTAGCCCCCCGCGCCAAAAAATTACATGAAGTGACAGAAAAGATTTACAAAGAGAAGATAGAAAGTTTCACCGAAAATTGAGTTCTTTCAATTATTGACATTGCCTTGCTTCCATATTATTATAAGTATAGTTGTGTAGATGTCTTGGAATTGTAGAGTCAAAAATCTAGCTCTATTGAGAATTGAGGTGATAATATGTTTAAGAGCGTTAAAATCAACAATCTCAGGGCTATAACTGAGTTGGAAATCGACAACCTTGATAGGATTAACCTCTTTGTTGGTCAAAATAACTGTGGCAAAACAACAATTTTGGAGGCAATCTTTTTCCTTGTTGGGCAAACTAATCCCAAGCTTCCAATTAATGCTAATGTCTTCAGAGGACTTAATTTTTTCAGCAATGAATACTGGCGCTCTTTCTTTAATAACATGAATATTGACTCGGATATCGGAATTTCAGCTATTCTATGTGATACACAAAAAGAACAAAGACTAATCATACGCCCGGAGACACAAAAACAAACACCAACTAAACCTGTTTCACCAGATGTAATTTCTGTTGATTTTCAAAATGGCAACTCAAAGCCAGCTTTGGTAACAAACGGTCTTAAGCTTATATTCACCAACTCACAAGATCCCAATACCGAAGAAACCTCAACTATTCGCTTTGATGGTAACCAATTTTACACTGATGACATAAAGAAAAGCTCAAGTGGTGTTTTTGTCAGTCCCTCAACAAGGTTTGATTGGAAAGTAAGGTTTGGCTCAGTTCAAAGAAAAAAACGCATCGATGAATTAATTTCGCTTCTCAAGGAAATAGAGCCTCATATATCGGATATTAGGCTCAATGAGGTTGGAATTCTTGAGGCAGAAGTTGGCTTATCTCGCCTAATACCTATCAATCTGATGGGTGGCGGCATTGCCAGTTTCTTATCTATTGCACTTGCAATGCTGGATATGCAGGACGGAATAGTTTTAATCGATGAGATCGAAGTGGGCCTTCACCATTCAATTCAAGAAAAACTATGGAAAGGTGTCTTTAATTGGGCAGAAAAACTAAATGTGCAGGTTTTTGCTACAACACATTCCTATGAATGCATAAAAGCATTTTCAAGCTGTACCAAATCTTCTTTGTTTTCTGACCAGTCCAGACTCTTCCGGATTGAAAGAGAAGAAGACACTTTCAAATCTGTTGAGTTCGACGCTACGGACTTGGCAATATCAATGGAAAAAACATGGGAGGTCAGATAAGTGGCAGATTCTAACCTACCGGAGGAAATTCGCAACAAAAAGTTATTAGTTGTTGAAGGTAAAGATGATATCGGCTTTTTTGTAGAAGTTTTGAAAAAACAAAATATTTTGGGTGTGTATGTTACGGGACTAGACGGCAAGAATAGATTTAACGAGGAATTACCACGGTTTACCAAAATATCCGGGTTTTCCAATATCACACATTTTGGGATAATAAGAGACAAGGACGACAAAAGCCAGAACGATGCATTTAAAAGTGTCGCAAATACCCTACGTAAAAAAACAAACCTGCAAAATATTCCAACAAAGCATGGCCAGTTTGCTACTGGAAAACCTCGAATAGGCATTTTTATTATGCCCGGTGACTCTATCGAAGGAAATATGCTTGAGGATTTGTGTTTGAAAACTGTTGAAAAACACGAAGCAATGTCTTGTGTGAATGAGTTTATCTCGTGTGTGTCCACACTAAAGACAAAACCCAGGAATATGTCAAAAGCAAAAACTCATGCGTTTCTTGCAGTTCAACAGGAACTTGCCAATTCAATAGGATTGGCTTCTGAAAAGGGTTACTGGGATTTTAGCAGTCCTGTTATTAATGAATTGAGACAATTTCTGAATAATTTGAAATAAACTCTTTTGGTCTGCCAGGGGAATTAAAGGCATCCGGCCATAATTCTTTCAACTAACGACTACCCAACCCCGCACTTGCCGTCAAAAGCAATTTTTGTCTTCCGCCGCCTGTAATCCGTAATAAAAAGTCCGCGTTAGTCCGTGGTAAAAAGTCTGTGTTAGTCCGCGTCCTCTGCGTAATCTGCGGTTATATAAAGCACTTTTTTGATCATTTTTTTGTCCCTTTTGTGCATTTTGGTCTTTTTCGTGGCAATAAATCCTGTTATCCCGTCCTCAAGAGTCCCTTGTGTCTTGTGTCTTGAGTCTTGCTTCTTGTGTCTGTTCCTAATCTGCGTCTAATAAAATCCCAATATTTTTAATTATTTACTTTACAACTAACTTATCTTAATGTACAATATATATCAAACTAATATGTTAAAATAGGCCAAAATGGTCAATAATCAATAATCTTGGAGAGAAGCCCAAACCCCTTAGGGGAATTACCAATCATGAACATCGATAATCAAACTTTAGCTCACTTTAGGCACTTTAGCTCACTTTTCACTAATTTCTCCTCTACATTTGTAGAGAACGCTCTACAAATCGCTCTTTTTATGCAAAACAAACCCAATTTCCAAAAAGCCCAAATGAACGTAAGCCGAGTTTCAACAAAGGATTACGAAGATGAGACACTTGGTGAACGCGGGAAAAACAAACCCAATTCAAACCCAATACAAACCCAATCAAACCCAATTAAAGCCAAT
>Ga0114922_10000687_pt1 | contig 32539 bp, 22 predicted proteins | sample AartaG_FD_100975 | JGI IMG/M metagenome (GOLD analysis project Ga0114922, IMG submission 100975) | Deep subsurface microbial communities from Aarhus Bay to uncover new lineages of life (NeLLi) - Aarhus_00045 metaG | ecosystem: Environmental > Aquatic > Marine > Oceanic > Sediment | place... | reverse complement strand
TGGTTGAGGTCGACGAAACCTACGTTGGCAGTGCGTCAGAGGAGAGCATCCGAGGTCGAGGCTCGGAGAGAAAAGCGATCGTTGTCATCGCTGCAGAGGAGAACGGATCGGGAATGGGCCGTAGGGTTGAAGCATCTGGAGTACCATCTTGACGAGTTCACCTTCCGCTTCAACCGATGCACTGCTCGGTCCCGGGGGATGTTGTTCTACCATCTTGTGGAGCAGGCCTTTGCCATTGATCCTGCACCATACCAAAGCCTCCTGTCCAAAGAAGAATAGCACTGGAGCGAAGTGGATACCTCCTTTTGCTGGAATTTCTCAGGTACGAATGCGGTCGAGCAGCACGATCGCGACGGGCATGAAGACGATAATCGGGAGCCAGGCAGGCAATGCCGAGCCTGACTCGGGCAGGAGCCTCTGTGTGAAGAACGTGAGGACATAGCACAGCCCGCACACGGCCAGGCATCGCCACGCGTCGCCGCCGACATTCGTCGGCGACCGGTCCAGAAAGAACGGCAATCCCAGCAACAGAAGAACCAGGTTGATAATGGGAGCGGCGATCCGCGCGTGCCGGGATTGTCTGATGGCGGCCAAGTTTGCCGGTTGAGTCCGTTCCAGTTCACGCAGTTGTGACAGGCTCAGGAAACGAATCCATTGCTCGGCTTGCCGCAGCTCAATTGTCTTGGGGTCCAGAGAGCTTTCGTAGTAGCGGGGCAATGACGAGACCTGCTCTTGCAACGGCCCCACCCTGCGGCCGGCAGGATCGTTCGCCTTTCCCGGCGTGACCGCCCGCCCTCGCTCCAGCTTCCATCGCCCGCCGCCTGGGAACAACGGCATCGGATCCCACACGGCTCGATCCGCTTCCAGAATGCCGCATAGGTTCCCGCGAGCGTCGCGTCTAATGGCCGTAAGACGATGCAGTTGGCCCGTGGTCGGCACGAACCGACCCGCCGACAAAAGCGAGCCGTCATTGTCACGCATCAGCGACACTACATAGGTTTGATCGCCGGCCACGTCGTCATGGCGGCGAGCAAGCTTGTGCGCCACCGAGGGAATGAGCAGCTCCGTGTCGACGATGAGCAGGAAGGTCGTCGCCACACCGAAGATGATCACCGGCACCGCAATGCGATAGAGGCTCACGCCCGACGAAAGCACGGCCGTCAATTCATTAAACCGCCGCGTTCTCGCGACGGTCAACAAGCAGGCGAACAACGTAATGACGCCCGAAAGCTGCGAAAAATAGAGGAACAGATTGGGCACGTAATAACTGATGATGTTCCGAATAGTCTCAACCGTGGAGAGCTTGTGTTCGGTAAACTCGTCCATGTTGACGAACAGATCGAGCACTACATACAGGCTCATCATCACGCCCAGCCCGATCACATAGTTGAGCGTCAGCGATCTTAGGATGTAACGATCCAGTACGGTCACGGCCACAGCCGATCGAAGCTATCGTCGAAGCACGCCCATCAACATCCAGACATCCAGCAGTGCCACAAGCCCCAGCCCACTCCACATCACCAGCAACCCGGCCATGACGGTCTGGTCGTTTCCCGCCAGTTGCTTGCCCATCACGATCGCGACAATTACGAACAACGACGGCACGAAGCTGATCCCGAACGCCGTGAGCATCTGCGCGTCACGAAGCACAATCCCCAGCACAGCCGCGAGGGTCACCAAGACGAAAACGCTGATGGTAAACGCCAGCCGCTGATGGATGATCCCCGTGATCTTTCGCACCGTAGTCCCCAGCCGTGAGATAACCTCTGCGTGTTGCCGCGTCACCAGTGGGTCGTCAAGCGTCAAGACCCGATCGGACAGGATTTGCCCGTCCGTCAGAGCCTCCACCTCCGCTATGACCGATTGAGGCAATTGGATTGGTGTGAGCAAGAGATCGGCCTTGGCGACGGTCTGCGCGGGCTCGGCGAAATCCGGCACAACGACGTCGTCATACAGATGAATGATCACCGCGCATTCGCTGAGGGCCTCCGCCCGACTGATCTCCACGGTGGCTCGACCGGCTCTGATGTTTCGCGACCGCCCCGCGCGGGATTCGATGATCCGAACATCCTGCAACGACAGCGATCCGTCGCGCAGAAGAAACGGTGGGCTCGGTGATTCGATCCTGTAGGAATAGCCGGGGCCGTTCAGGGTTAACACGCCCATGTCTCGGCTTTGTTCGAGGAGGGTCTGATAAACCCTCGCCCGCCCGACGGCGACGCGCAGCTTGCTGAATTCTTCGCGGACCTCGTGCCATCGTTGCGGACGGCTGCGGAGACTGAACAGCTCGCGCAGGTTCAGGAATTTGAGCTTCGCCGGCAGCGTGAAGGGTACCTCGTTCGCGTCTATCGTCTGACTGGCGGCGCTGAAGAACTCCCCGGTTCGCGGTTCGTAGTAGGTTATGTCGCGCATGACGCCGGAGATGGTCGTCCGACCTTCGTTCTGCTCGAGGCGAATCTGCACCAGACCCGCCGTCCCGACCCGCACCACGGCATCCTCATCCATCTCCAAAAACGCCACACCACGCAGGATGAGGCCGTCCTCCAACGTCGCGCCGTCGTCGGGGGCTTCATCCCAATACATTCGATATCGCTTCAGCCCCGGAATCACGCCACCCGGACGGCGCAGACGCTGACGGACGATGGAATGCAGGTCCCGGCCGACAATCTGATCCAGGTTGCGAACCATCCTCGGAATCACGGAATTGATGCAAAGGAACGTCACCAGGCCGGTACCCAGACTGATCACCAACGCCGGCAAAAGCAGCGCCTGAATGTTGATGCCGCTGCTGCGACACGCAACGAATTCGTTGTCCGACGCCAGTCGCCCGTAGGTGGCAGCCGCGCTGAACATAGCTGCGATCGGGAGCGTCAAACTTGCGGCCACGGGAATCACCAGGGCCATCAGCTTCACCAGTTGGCGGGCCGTCAGCTCCTCGATGTGGATCATGTTGAACACGCCGCCGCCCATACTCAGGATGGTGATCAGGCCAAGCGCCGTGAGGAAGAATGCTCGGCCCATCTCGCGGAATACATAGCGTTGCAGCGTCCAGGTCATCATCCGCGATTCGCGATCTTCATCAAAAGACAGCGGAAGTTATTTCAAAGCTCACGATTGCGTGCCGAAGATCCTTGACAGAGGGTCTGAAGGATCCGCCCGCGTTTTCGACCGTATTGCGGAAAATGCACCGCCAGCGAGCCTGCGGCAACACGCAGAACCGGTCTGGAAACCGGCTCTATCTGGTGGCTACAGCGTTCTTTGTTTTCGTGTAGCGTCACCCTTGGTGGGTGACGTGATAATCCGCAGAGCGCCACCCACAAGGTGCGGCGCTACATCCGCTACACGAAAACGGAGCCTACTCTAGCTGGTTCCCGGATCGTGCCGACGCCCGGTGCTCGGTCCTGCGCCTGGCGTGCAGCCGCGTGGGAATGCGGGCGAATGTTACGCAAAAAGCCCCCGAAAGCAAATCTCAGCAGCACCGCTGCCGTCCCCGGGCCGACGCCGCACGCATCTTAATCAGGTTCTGCAGCCGACGAGCCTTGCCACCTGATCCGCGTCCAACTCCAGCGAGGCGGAGAGATTCTCCGGTCCGCCGGCGTTTTCTTCGCGCACGCAGATGGTGTCTTCCAGGCGGATGCCGCCGAACCGGTCCTTCAGCAGCGCCTCAACCGCGCTTCGATTGACACAATCGCGAAACGGGCCCACCAGATCGTCACGCGCCCAAATGGCGGGCACCAGGTAGATGCCCGGCTCGATGGTCACGGTCATGCCAGGGGCAAGATCTCGATCCAGCCGCAGGAACTTGGTCCCGAACTCGGTGGAACGTGATCGCCCCGGCGCGTAACCGGCCAAGTCGCCGAAGTCCTCCATGTCATGGGCTTCCATTCCGATCAAATGACCCACGCCGTGGGGGAAGAAAAGGGTGTGGGCCGATCGCTGCGCTAACTCCTCTGGATCGCCGCGAAGCAGTTCCGCCTCAACCAGCCCTTCGCAGAGGACGCGGGCAGCCAGATCGTGAACTTCTCGATACCGCTTACCCGCAACGCACGCTGCCGTGGCGATGCTCAGTGCCTTGGCCACGGTGTCATAGAGGTGTCGCTGTATGGGAGTGAATTCTCCGCTTACCGGACAGACTCGCGTGACGTCACCGGCGTATCCGTTGGCCCCTTCGGCCCCGCCGTCGATCAGCAACAAATCGCCGGCACAAAGCGCGTTGCCGTGTCCCTCGATGTGGAGCACCTCGCCCCGAACGGTGATGATCGGTGTGAACGCGGGCCGACACTCGTTTGCCTCAAGGACTGCAGCAAATGCAGCCGCGACGTCCGCCTCGCGCCGGCCGGGTGCACACGCCGATATCGCCGCCCGCATCGCCTCCACGGTCACGCCGGCCGCCCGCCGCATGGCGTTCAGCTCGTGTTCATCCTTGATCAGACGCATCTCGATGATCGGCGTCAGGTCCTCCGGCTGGCGTGGTTTGAGCCGGTGCTGGTCGATTATCTTCCGGGTAACGGGGCAAGGCGGGGCAATGGCGGCCGCTTGCAGGTCGGCGATGCGTCGGCCGAGACGGTCGGCGTCGATGATCCGCGACGGATCAAGCCCCGCCGCAGAAGCCAACGAGGCGTCATCAGGGGCCGGCCCGGACCAGAGATCATCGTCAGGCCCCGGTCGAATCCGAAACAAGGCGCAACCGATGTCGCCGTCGCCGTCGCTGCGCGGCTCGATCACCAGCAGCGCCCCCTCCATCGGCGGACCGCCGAAATAGAGGTAGGTGCTGGCCGCGCGGAACGGATATGGATTCGTCGGGTAGTTGCGCCCGGGAGCGTGCCCCGCGAAGATCACAAGGGGACGATTCAGCGCAGCGGCCAATCTCGCACGACGCTTGCGGTAGGTCTGTGGTGGGGCGGTCATCGCCAGAGTCTGGGCAGCCATCGAGGTTTCTCCCTGACATCGCCGAACGAACGACTCTTGCTACACCAAAACGCAGCCTATCACCAGTCCGGATTTCGTTCGGCAACGGCAGATTTTTGTTTTTCTATGGCTTGGCGCAGACTCCGATTTCGTGTAGCGGTTGTAGCGCTGCCCCTTGAGGGCGGCGCCGCGGCGAGTCATTCGTCACCCACAAGGAGTGACGCTACGCGAAATCGAAGGGTCATTCGTCACCCACAAGGAGTGACGCTACGCGAAATCGAAGAGTCATTCTACGCGAAATCGAAGAACGCTGTGGGGAGTCATCCGGGCGCTCGCCCACCCACGCTCTTCCCGCCTAAACCCATGCCGCTTAAGGACCTGTGCATACATGGCCGCATGAACGCGGCGCTTTGCCTGGTACTGTGTTTCGCAAGTTTCGCGACTATCTGAGCCGCAGGATTTGCGAAACACTGTATTAGCAGTCCTCTTCCAAATCACACACCGTCACCGTGTGGCTGCCAGGCTCTTGCCCCGTCCACTTGACCTTGGCCTTACCCCTTCTGTTGGTGGTAGCCGGGATTTTCTGGTCGCCGTCCAGCGCGAAGACGACCTCGGTGTTCGGGTCGGCCTTTTTCAGTTTGGCCTTGACCTTCTTGCCGTCCTTGGGACACTTGACGCTGAGCGTCGCGTTCTCACCACAGCCTCCGCGTGTAGTAAACTCGATCGCCTTGAACCGCTCGGCGCCGTAAGGCTGCTCGCAGGCGGCGATGCCGAACATGCCGTCCGGATTCGCCAGGTGCAGGCTGAACTCCGCCCCGTGGGCGTCGTCATAGGTGACGCTCTGGAGAATGTTGAGGTTCTCGTCAAGTTCGTACAGTCCGTGAATCTGGTTCTTGCCGTTCTGGTCGAGGAATTCGCATATAACGTCCACCACCGGGGCGTCCGCAACGAAGTTGATCCGGAATAGATTGTATAAGACTCCGCTCTGCACGAGGTTCTCCTGGACCCCCAGGCTCACGCAGGGGAAGTTCGGATCCATCCCGTTGCCGTCGGCCGTAAAGATGATTCCTTCTTCCTCCCACTCGTTGGTGACGTTGTGCCCGTTTGGGTATGGAAGATTGCTGAACTCGATGCGGATCACCTCCCCCGAGGCCGCCGATGCCAAACCCGCCCCGACGATGAGACAGAAAACACACGCGCCCGACCACCAACTCGCCCTCGACTTGGTCATGATTCTCTCCTTCTGCTTTATCCTTCTGTTTTAGATGTACTGCCGCCGGGTCGGCGTCTGCGACGTGACAATCACCCGCGGTTTACGATGTGCCCCCCCGGCGTCCGGATCATCGCGGCTGCAAACCGCCTCAACGCCTACCATCATACACTTTTCACCCCCGTCTATGTCAAACTGGAAACGTGCCCGCCGTTCGCTGACCCCTCTGGCAAGCAAAGGGCCTATCCCAAAACTGTGGGACAGGCATCCTGCCTGCGGACTCCACTGGCTGGAAACCGGTGCCGCAAGCGTTTCGGGATAGGCTCTTATGCTACTGAGCCACTGTCGTTATCATTGTGGGCCCTTTCTCTAACCGCTGGTGCTAGAAGTCGGTGTCGAATTGAAACTCGGTCTCAAAATCAAGATCATTATCGTTTTGAGTCTCCTTCTCGAAAAGCGTTGGAACTGCAAGTCGTTGCCGAATTGAAACTCGGTCTCAAAATCACGCGACGTTTAACGAGAACTTCCTGTGCCGGTAGATATGGCAAGATATCTGCCGGCCGGAGAAGGTATGCTTGCTATTGCAGTCATTTCGGGAGTTTAGGGTTGACGACATTGTCGATGCCTCCCATACTGGTCGCCAGCCAATAAGTGGGATGTTTGGGTGCTTGCGCGGAGATCACTTGGTGATCGTGCAGCCGACATCGTTGCCGACTGGCGCATTCTGTTTGGCTTCTTCGCCCGGCTGTAACCTCTTGCGGAAGGCGCGACACGAGGTTGGGCGTGATGTCGAGCCGGTCTCGTCTACGACGTCTCGACAACAGAACGTCGGCGCAGGTGTTTAATGACTAAGTACCTACCCAGAGTTGTGAGACAGGTTCTCCAACCTGTCATCTGGCCGGCTGGAAAGCCGGTCCCACAGGGACTTTGGGATAGGCCTTAAGTAGGCATGTAACCGTCGATAAGATTTTTTTTATCGGACTAGGAGGTATCGATGTTAGTAACGCGTAGAGAATTCCTGAAAACCTCCGCGGTCACCGCGGGGGTGGCCGTGGCCGGGATGGGGTTCGTCCTCACTCCGGTCGAGGCCCACGCGGCAGACCGCTGGAAGGCCGTCCAGGAGGCCACTCGCACCACGACCATATGCCCGTACTGCGGCTGCGGGTGCGGGTTCGTGGTGGACGCCTCGGATGGGAAGGTCATCAACATTGAAGGCGACTCGGAGCACCCGATCAATGAAGGAACGGCATGCTCGAAGGGTTCCTCGCTGTACCAGATGGCCAACAACGAGAACCGCCTCAAAACGGTGCTCTATAGAGCCCCCGGCGCTTCCGATTGGGAGGAGAAGAGCTGGGAGTGGGCCATCGGCCGCATCGCCGAGCGGATCCAGGAGACGCGCGAAACCACGTTCGAGACCACCAAGGGCAACGTGGACGGTGCTCCAGTGGTCAACCGCACGCTGGGGATAGGATCGCTGGGCAGCGCGGCCTTGGACAATGAAGAGTGCTGGCTGTACCAGAAGTTCCTGCGCGCCTTGGGCCTGGTGTATATAGAACATCAAGCGCGGAACTGACACTCCGCCACTGTCGCCAGTTTGGCGACCGGATTCGGTAGGGGTGCCATGACCAACCACTGGATCGACATCAAGAACAGCGATGTTATCCTGATAATGGGCTCCAACGCGGCCGAGAATCATCCCATCTCCTTCCGCTGGGTGACTGAAGCCCGCGTGGCCGGGGCCAAGCTCATCAGCGTCGATCCCCGCTTCACACGTACGGCCAGCAAGGCGGACATTTACGCGCCGCTGCGCAGTGGGACGGACATTCCCTTCCTCGGGGGGATGCTCAACTACATCCTGCAAAACGACTTCATTCACGAGGAATACGTCAAGGAGTACACCAACGCTGCCTACCTCGTGGACGAGACCTTCAGCTTCGATCCGGCGACCGGACTCTTCGCCGGATACGACGAGGAGGCCCGCAAGTACAACACCACCTCGTGGAACTTCCAGACCGATGCCGACGGTGTCATCCTGCGGGACAAGACCCTCCAGGATCCGCGCTGCGTGTATCAGCTCCTCAAGGAACACTACTCCCGCTACGACCTGGAGACGGTCTCCGGCATCACCGGCACGCCTGTCGATAAGCTACAGGAGGTCTACGATGCCTACGTGCTCGAGTCCTACCAGCCCGGCAAGGCCGGCACGATCATGTACGCCATGGGCTGGACGCAGCATACCGTGGGGGCCCAGAACATCCGGGCCATGTCCATGATCCAGCTTCTGCTGGGCAACATCGGCGTGTCCGGCGGCGGCGTCAACGCCCTGCGCGGCGAGTCCAACGTGCAGGGCTCCACCGACCACTGCCTGCTGTTCCACATCTGGCCAGGCTACCTTAAGGCGCCCCAGGAGGAGTATCAGACTCTGGGCGACTACAACGCCCAGTGGACGCCCGCGGCTACTCCCACGCCGGCCGGCGAGCCGGTCAGCGCCAACTGGTGGGGCAACTACCCCAAGTACAGCGTCAGCTTCCTCAAGAGCATGTTCGGGGCGGCCGCCACGGCAGACAACGATTTTGGCTACTCCTGGATGCCCAAACGCGACCAGAGCGGCAACTATGCCTGGCAGCCCATGTTCGACGCCATGTATCGCGGCGAGCTCCAGGGCTTCTTCGCCTGGGGGCAGAACCCGGCGGGCAGCAGCGGCAACGTCAACAAGATCCGGGCCGCCCTGGCCAAGCTGGACTGGATGGTCGCGGTCAACATCTACCCCACCGAGACGGCCGAGTTCTGGCGCGGACCGGGAGTCGATCCCGCCACCATCAACACCGAGGTCTTCCAGTTACCCTGCGCCGCCTCGGTGGAGAAGGAGGGGAGCGTCACCAACTCCGGACGCTGGGCGCAATGGCGTTACAAGGCGATCGACCCGCCGGGAGAGGCCAAGGCCGACGCCGAGATCATGAACGAGCTCTACCTGGCGGTCAGAGCCCTCTACGAGGGGGGAGAGAGTGTCTTCTCCGAGCCCATCCTCAACCTCAAGTGGGATTATTTCACCGGCGCGGAAGCGCCTGCCCGCTTGATCGCCAAGGAGATCAACGGCTACTTCCTCGAGGACGTTCAGGACGGCGACACGCTCTACCAGGCGGGTTCCATGGTGCCCAGCTTCTCCAAGCTGCGCGACGACGGATCGACCTCCTCCGGCAACTGGCTGTACTGCAACTCCTACGTGGCCGCAGATTTCGAGACCGGCAACAAAATGGCCCGCCGCACCCGGGAGACGGAGGGCATCGGTCTTAACGCCGAGTGGTCCTGGTGCTGGCCGGTCAACCGGCGGATCGTATACAACCGGGCCAGCGTGGACCTGGCCGGTCAACCGTACGATGCCCAGCGGCCGGTCATACAATGGACCGGGGAAGGCTGGGCCGGCGACGTACCGGACGGCGGCTGGCCGCCCATGGACCAGGGCGAGGCTTCCCGCTTGCCGTTCATCATGCAGCCCGACGGGGTGGGCAAGGTATTCGCCAATACCCGGGGTGCGTCGACCGGGGACGGTCCGGTCCCCGAGCACTACGAACCGGTCGAGTCGCCGCTGGCGGAACATCCCTTCGGTTCCACCCATGCCCGCATCAACCCGGTGGTCTTCATCCCACCCGCGGACGAGATGAACCCTCTGGCCGATCCCGGTACCGATGGGGACTACCCGCTCGTCTGCAGCAGCTATCGCATGGTGGAACACTGGCAGAGCGGGGTCATGACCCGCTGGGTGCCGTGGCTCAACGAGCTACAGCCGGAAATGTGGGTCGAGATGTCCGAGGAGTTGGCTGACGAAAGGGGTATCGCAAACGGCGACCGGGTGCGGGTAAAGAGCATCCGCGGTGAGGTGAAGGCGGTGGCCATCGTCACTAAACGCTTCAAACCGTTCACCATCCAGGGCAAGACTGTGCACCAAGTCGGTGTACCGTGGTGCTTCGGTTGGGTTGCACCGGTTAGGGACCCCGAGAGGATGTCCAACGGCAACCTGTTGACTCCCAACGTCGGCGATCCCAACACCCGGATTCCAGAAAGCAAGGCCTTTATGGTCGATGTGGTAAAGGAGGCGTAAGTCATGGCAGAGAACGGAAAATCATTCTTGATCGATACAACCAAGTGCTTCGCCTGCCGCTCCTGCCAGGTGGCGTGCAAGCAATGGAACGAACTGGCGGCGGAGGATCCCGTTCCCACCAACCGGGGGACATACGAGAATCCGCCCGATCTGTCTCACACGCAGTGGCTCTTAATCCACTTCAAGGAGACGGAGCGGGACGACGGCTCGATTGCGTGGAACTTCGTGCGGAATTCCTGCCGCCACTGCATCGACGCGCCGTGCAAGCAGCAAGCCGAGCACAAGGACTCGATCGTCATCGACGAGCAAACGGGCGCCGTCCTGTTCCAGGAAGGCACCAAGAACGAATCGTTCGAGCGAATCCGGCAGGCCTGCCCGTGGAACATTCCCAGGCAGGGTCCTGACGGTCGGTTGTACAAGTGCGTCATGTGCGTGGACCGGGTACACAACGGCGAGTTGCCGGCCTGTGCCAAGGCTTGCCCCAGCGGGGCCATCCAATTCGGCGACAGGCAGGAGATGCTGGACGCCGCGCAGGCCCGCTTGGTGGCGATCCGGCCTGATTTCCCGGATGCAGCCGTGCTGGACCGCAACGACGTTCGTTTGCTGATACTCCTGGGTGACCGCGAAAGCATGCACAAGATGCAGGTCGAAGCGGCAACTGCGTAGCAGAGGGACACGGTGAGCGAATCCGACTCGTCAAACGGTCAGACTCAACAAGCTCTGCGGGCGCTTGAGCAGCGTGCCGGGCGCATTCTAAAGGCCCGTCCCGCCTACAGGGAGATGGTTGATTTCTACCTGACCGTGTTCCGTCGTCAGATCGAATGGCGGGACAGGTTGGTCGTCCGCCCCGAAGCGGTGGACGACCGGCAGCGGCGGCAGTGTCTGGCCGAAGGCGACCCGCTCGTGGAGCGTTACGATCCGGGCATCGAGCCACAGTCGTTGCTGGATCTGTGGACTCAGATGAAGGCGGTGTTTCGCCGGGGCAACGAAGTCCTGCGACAGGCCGTGGACAAAATCGGCGATGCCGAAGAGGCGGGCGACTTCGTGCCGGCCGCCTGGCTGGTGGAACAGCGTCCCGACCGATACGAGTTGGTCGCGGACGCCGGCCGGCTGATCGGCATCGACGAATCGGTATTGGCAACCCTGGCTCGAGCGGTCACCTTTCCACATTGGAGTCTGGTGGCCCAGAGCTGGTTGCCGTCGGACCGTCCGCAAGAGTGGAAACGGTTTCGATGTCCGGCGTGCGGCGGGCCACCGGGTCTGGCCGAGACCCGCAAGGATCAAGGCACCGCCGACGGCATCGCCGCAGCCGGTCGCCGTCTGATGCACTGCCCGTTCTGCGGCTGGCGCTGGGCGGTTCCGGCGCTGAAGTGTCCCGCCTGCGACTCGACCAAGCCGGGCGATGCGAAGTACCTCTTCACGAACAAAGAGCCGGAACTGCGCATCGATTTCTGCAAGAGTTGCAACCACTACGTCAAGGTGGTGGACGGCGACAAGATATCCGGTAAGGTCCACGTTGGGCTGGAGTTGCTCACCACGGCCCATCTCGATGCCATTGCTCAGGAGAAGAATCTGATCCCTTTAGAAGTACGTGTGTGATCTTTGGTTTTAATTGGAGATAGATGCGATGAGAGGAACACATCCTACAGGCAAGACGGCCCTCATGCTGGTATTGGTAGGCATGTGCAGTATCGGCCTGATGTTCGGGGCGAACTGTTTCAAACCGTCTGAGCCGAAATGCACCACGGACGCCGACTGCGACGTGGGTGAGTTTTGCAACACGGAGACCGGCAAGTGCGAAGCGATGCCCGCGTGCACGACGGACGATGATTGCCCCGAAGGGTACGTCTGCGACGTGGAAACCGGAGAGTGCGTGCCGGCTCCCGCCGCGTGCACCACGGACGAGGAGTGTGACGACGGCCTGTTCTGCAACGGGGTCGAGACGTGTGACGTGGAGGCCGGCGCGTGTCTGCCGGGGACGAACCCTTGTGCCGAGGGCCAGACCTGCGACGAAGAGACAGACACCTGCGTGTCGGAACCGATAGAGTGCACCACGGACGACGATTGCCCCGATGGGCAGTTCTGCAACACGGAGACCGGGCTGTGTGAGCCGGCTCAGCCCTACGATAACGTCGAGTTTGACCACAACTTCCACATGGGCCTCGGCAATTGCGCATCCTGCCACCACGCGGAGCCCCAATCCGCTGGCATGGCGTGCAACGCGTGCCATCTGGACGAGTGGGTCGGCGGCACGCCGAAGCTCAAAGAGGCGATGCACGACCCGGACGCCGGATGCCGCCAGTGCCACGATGATCGCACCGAAGACGGTCTGTGGGATTGCAGCTTCTGCCACACCGACCTGAACAGGCTGTAGCCGACTTTCTAACCGGCGCCCGGGAGATATGCCCGGGCGCCGGAGTGGCATGGTCTATCCCGGCGTGCCGGGATAGACCGTGGGACCGTATCTGAAGCACGGCCAAGCTTCGCTTGACCAAGCACCCCTCTGACGGGTGCGAGGACGTTTCGGTCGCTCTCGTCGGTTGTGTCGTCGTGTCGGTGGCAACCTGGGGCGTGTCAAGCGCTCATGGCGTTTCGTCTCCGTTCCGATAGGGTGGAGGAAGGCCCGAGCCGGTAGGCCGGTGCCGGGTGCTTCACCTTGGAGGCTCTGATAATACGTGTGGCACCGGACCTGTGGCACCGGTTTTCAGCCGGTGGATAACACGGGTCGAAAACCCGTGCCACACGTGTTTTGTTGGAGTTCCTCAGAAGTCCGAGCGGAGACACGCGCCGTGCGTCTTTGGGGTCGCCACGTGGGTTGCGGCGTGGCCGTCGCATATTCAGCTTGTTGCGCCGTGGCCTGGGCGTCCGGCGCGTCCGTTCACGTCAAACTGCTCTTTACACTGCCGGTGTTTCCAGTAATGGGTGTCGCACTGATGGCGCGGTGGGCCGGAACTGATCCACACCGGCGGCAGGTTCTGTTCAAGACTCTACTGGCAGCGCCGGTGGCTGTGCTCGGGGTGGAGTCCGCCTTGGCCTACAAGGATCAGGTCGATCAGCGCCGTCTGGCGCCCGTTCGGGCCAGTCGGGTGGGCGATCCCAACGCGCTTATGATGCTCAGCGATGAGTGTGACTACAGGCTCCGCCCGCGGCGCGACTATCGGCTTTTCGGCGGAGTTGTGGCCATCGATAGCAACGGGTTCCGCAGTTCGTACGACGTCGCCCTGCAAAAAGACCCGGATCGGATTCGCGTCATCCTCACCAGTGGCTCGACGGGTTTCGGGTGGGGCGTGCCGGACGGCCACGACGTTGTCGCGTACCTGCAAGCCATGCTCGACACCGAGGCCGGTGACGATCGCTTTGAGGTAATCAACGCGAGCGTCCCGTACTTCAACACGTACCAGGAGATGAACTGGTATCATCACGCGTTGTCGAAATTCGAGCCGGACCTGCTGATCGTGCTGGACGGCTACAACGACATGATCAATGCCGTGATGGACGGTCACGACTGGCGGCCGGCGTGGGAGGGGGACGTCGGGAGAGTTCCGGTCTGGCACATGGCCCCGACCAAGACGCGGCAACGGACGGTATCCGACCGCGTAGAGGCGGTGTTGATGAAAAGCGCCGCGTACAGGACGGTGTACTGGCGTGTTGATCGACTGGTCCGTGCCGCCCGGCAAGCCCGTAGCAAACGCACATCGAGCGGACCGAAAAACGCCGGATTTGTTGACCGTCGCTTCATCGACCAGTTCGTGGAGCATTGGGGCGTCATCGCGTCCAAGACCCGGCGAAACGGCACGCGGTGTATTCTCGCTCTCCAGCCGATCATCGACATCGGCAAGACGCTCACCGAAAACGAGAAGCCGATGCGGCATATGTGGGGAGGGTACACGGAAACCATCCGCCAAGTCTGGCCCGATCTTCGCCGGGCGTGCACTGCACTGCGTGTGGAAGGCGTCACCGTGCTGGACCTCACCGACGTGTTCGCTCAATTCGACGGCGACGCCTACCAGGACAAGTGTCACTACACCAGCGAAGGTAACCGTATCATCGCGTCGAAACTCGCTGCCATCGTGCGGCGCCATTACCCATAGAAGCCCATTCAAATCCGTAGCCGCAGCAGCACGCTCAAGGCCACGGTTAAGTCCGAGCTTCACAAGGGGAGCAAGCTCACGATCGACTGTTGGCACGACCCGTGCGTGAAGTTGCAGTCACAGGAATTGACATCGTTTCCTGCCTGGGAATCGGCGTGGAGACAGTCACCGAATCACTGCGCGAAGCCAGGTCGGGAATCCGGGTTGATCCGAAACGTGAGGAACTGGGCTTCCGCAGCGCGCTGACGGGGTGGATCGATGATTTTCCGCCGCCACTGCTGAACCGCAAGCAGCGCCGGACGCTCCCCGTCCTCCTCTCGCCGTACTGCAAGATGCCTCAGATGTTCCAATGTCTTGTGATCGAGCGTGCGGCCATCAATTCTCATCATACCTATAGCACAGCACAACTCTCGCAGTGTAGCAAATGCTATTTGCCGGTTAGTATTCAGCATCTCGGTCGCGGCCCCAAGACGCTGCATCGCCGGTGGGGTAGAATGTAAGCCGTTGATCTTTCGCCTTTGACCCGGAGGTTGTGCTTATGAAGGCCATGATTCTCGATTACATCGCCCCGATCGACAGTTCGCCGTTGCGGCTTGTGGATTTGCCTGATCCTCAGCCTGGCGCCGGTGAGGTGCGCCTAAAGGTCCACTGCTGTGCCATTTGTCGCACGGACCTGCACGTGATCGAGGGCGATCTGCCGCGGGCGAAGCTCCCGATCATCCCAGGCCATCAGATCGTCGGTGTGGTTGACGCGCTGGGACAGGGGTGCAAGCGTCTCGAGGTCGGCCGGCGCGTCGGCGTGGCCTGGCTGCGGCACACGTGCGGACAATGTGAGTATTGTTCCAGCGGCCACGAGAACCTGTGTGAAGGCTCGCGATATACCGGCTACCTCGCCGACGGCGGTTACGCCGAGTACGCCCTGGCGCCCGAGGACTTCGCCTACGAGATCCCGGATGGTTTTGATGATGTTGGCGCGGCCCCGCTGCTATGCGCGGGGATCATCGGCTACCGTGCTTTGAAGCGCAGTCAATTGCCCGACGGTGGTAGGCTTGCCTTGTTCGGCTTCGGTTCTTCCGCCCACGTTGTCTTGCAGATCGCCCTCCATCGATCCTGCCAGGTCTACGTGGTCAGCCGCGGCGAAAACCACCGTCAACTGGCCAGCGACATGGGGGCCGCGTGGGTCGGCGAGAATGCGGCTGACATGCCCGTCAAAGCGGACAGCGCGATCATCTTCGCGCCGGCGGGGAATCTCGTCCCGCCGGCGCTGGAGGCACTCAAGAAAGGCGGCACGTTAGCCCTGGCCGGCATCTACATGACCCCGGTTCCACAAATGGACTATGAGCGCCACCTGTTCTACGAACGAGACGTTCACTCGGTCACGTCGAACACGCGCGAGGACGGCCGCGGACTCCTCGCCGAGGCCGCCCGCATACCAGTCGTTGCCCACACGACCACCTATCCGCTCGACGACGCCAACCGCGTCTTGCAGGATCTCAAGAGCGATCGCATCAACGGCACGGGCGTATTGGTCATGGAAGGCGCTTGAGTCCGCGATGCGGCACCTTCAAACCCAAAACGACGTCTTGGCGTTCGCTGTGGCCCGTACGCTCGGGTTGTCGCTGTGGGGCGCGGGAATGCACCCACAACCAGGCCTTCCGCACCCCCTTGACAGGCGGCACTGACGGTCATCGTAGACAATCGCACCTCGCCGGAAGTCTCGCTTTTCTGTAAGTCATTGTTGGCAAAGGGTTTGCGCAAAATAATATTTTTTCTGAAAATCCGTGTAAGAAATGCCCGAGTTGCGGGACTTATAGATAGACGATTCCAGGACGGATCGTTTCGACACTTGGTCGCTCGATAGTATAGAGTGCCCTCGGGCGATCGACAGATCAGTTTTTATCGGAGGTACAGGTCATGCTGCGTTACTTGTGTTTCAGTTTGTCGGCTGTCGCGCTGGTCGGCTTCACACCCCAGTTGGTCGATGCGGAAACGATCCACGTGCCGCGCGACTACCCCACCATCCAGGCCGGCATCGACGCCGCCAAAAACGGCGACACGGTGTTGATCGCCGACGGGATCTACACGGGAGAGGGGAACCGCGATATCTCGTTCCGCGGCAAGGCGATCACCGTTCGGTCTGAGAGTGGCCCCGATGGCTGTGTCATCGACCTGGAGGCTGCCGCCCGCGGGTTCGTCTTCGAAAACGGGGAGACCGCCGACTCGGTTGTGGAAGGCCTCTCCATCATCAACACCAACACCTGTCACGGCAATGGCGGTGGCGTCTGTTGCACCGATGGGAGCGGTCCCACGATCCGCAACTGCACGATTGTCGGGGGAGAACGCGGCGGCGGCTGCGGCAACGGAGGCGGGGTCTATTGTGAAGCGAGCAGCCCAACGATCATCGGTTGCACGATTCGCGGGAACGAGGCGGATTACGGAGGTGGCATCTACTGCCGGGACGGGAGCGAACCGACAATCGCCGATTGCCTGATCATCCAAAACCAGGCTGACACAGCCGGCGGGATACGCTGTCTCGAAAGTAATCCGACGATAAGCAACTGTGTTATCCGCGGAAACTCCGCAGATTATGACGGCGGCGGCCTGACATGTCTCTCCGCATCACCCCGTATCAGCAACACCCTGGTCACCGGGAACCGAGCCGTGCGCGGCGGGGGCCTCTATTGCTATGGCGGCGCCCCGACCATCGTGGACAGCGAGATCACGTGGAACATCTCCAGTGATTGGGGAGGCGGCTTGTACAGCTACGGCAGTGATGCGGCGCTGATTCGATGCCTGATCGAGGGCAATGTCGCGGAGGATTCCTACGGGGGTGGTGCCTGCTTCGACCGCGCTGGTCGGCAAATCCTTACCGACTGCACGATCACCCGGAACCGTTCTTTTTACGAGGGAGGAGGGCTCTACGTTGGCTCTTGCGACCGGGACAACAGCATTGTCATTCGTCGCTGCACCGTCACCGCGAATCAGGCGGGAGACAAGGGAGGGGGGCTCGCGTTGTCAGGAAGAGACATCGCTGTGGCCGACTGCACCATTTCGGGCAACACTGCCTACCGGAACGGTGGCGGGCTGCACCTATGCGGCAACGACATAGCGGTCATCAACTGCACGATCAGCGGAAACCATGCCGAGGCCGGTGGCGGAATGTTTATTGCTGACGGCACGCCGGCCGTGACCAACTGCACTTTTCTTGGCAACGCCGCCGCCACAGGAGGTGCGGTGTACAGCGCCGACGACAAGCGGTCCCGCTTCACCAATTGCATCTTGTGGGGGGACCTCCCCGACGAGATTGCCTTTGAGGAAGTTGCGCCCAAGGTCATCCACTGCGATGTCCAGGGGGGGTGGCGCGGTCGGTACAACATCGACGCTGACCCGCTGTGTGCCTTTGACGGTGACTTTCACCTGATGACGGGGTCACCGTGCATCGACGGCGGTGCCAACAAGGCACGGGTGGAGATACCGACCACGGACAAGGAGGGCACGCTTCGGCCTCTGGACGGCGACGGCGACATCGAGCCCTGGACCGGCCGGGCGGAGACAACGGACATAGGGGCGTATGAATTCACGATGAATTCCCCGTGCATCGCCTTGTCCACTGAGAGACTGGTGTTTTTCGCACCCGAAGGCGGCCCCGACCCCGAACCGCAGGTGTTCGCCGTTCGCAACTGCGGGGGGACCACGCTCTTTTGGGAGGTCATCGAGGAGTGTCCCTGGCTGCAGGTCGATCCGTCTGCCGGGCAGTCCAACGGCGAAATCGATGAGGTGACCGTCAGCGTGGACACCAGGGGACTGCCGGCAGGACCATACGTGTGCGGGTTGGACGTCGTGGATCCGAACGAAAGAGAGGTCACGCGCCGTGTGACCGTTACGCTGAACATCAACACGGATCTGCGTGTGCCGGACCAGTACGCCACGATTCAGTCCGCGGTCGATGCCGCTCACCCGGGTGACACCGTCGTGGTGGCCGATGGGGTCTACACCGGTGCGGGCAACCGGGATGTGTCCTTCCGGGGCAAGCCCATCGTGGTCCGGTCGGAGAACGGCCCCGACAACTGCATCATCGACTGCGAAGGAGGCCCTTACAGTCAGCACCGCGGATTCCTCTTTGACTCGGGCGACACCGCCGCCACCGTCGTGGACGGCTTCACGGTGACCAACGGCCACCAGGAATTCGGCGGCGGCATCCGTTGCGCCGGTGGTAGCTCACCGACGATTCGGAACTGCGTCATCACCGGCAATCGGGCGGCGACGCGCCATGAGGGGGACGGGGACGGCGGCGGCATCCACTGCGGCGCAGGTGGTTCGCCGCGGATCATCGATTGCACAATCAAGGACAACACAACCGGTGGCACATATGGAGAAGGCGGCGGTGTCTGGCTCGGGGTGAAGAGCGAGGCGACGATCAAGGACAGTCGCATAGCCAACAACGCGGCGGGCTACAGCGGGGGCGGCGTACACTGCCGGGACGCCAGTCCAACCATCGCCGCCTGCCAGATTACGGGTAACACCGTCAGGTCTTACGGAGGTGGAGTCGCCGCCGGATCGTCATTCGGGCGGACTACGATCGCAGACTCCGTGATCGCCGGCAACTCTGGGCAGTACGTAGGCGGCGGAGTGTACATGCGCGACAACGTGACGGTCGTCAATTGCGTCATAGGAAAGAATGAAACAACCGGCGAAGGCGGAGGCCTGCATTGTTCTGGAGAGCAGTCTATGGTCCTTAACTGTCTGATATCCGGAAACACCGCTCTGGAAGGTGCGGGTGCCCGTTGTTTCAGAGGTTCGGTCGAGTTTGGGAACTGCACCATCACCGAGAACTCCGCATTTAGGCGCGGTGGTGGGATATGGGTCGCAGAGGGATATGCGACCGTGCGGAACAGTATTCTCTGGGGCAATAAAGTCGACGAGATATATGCCGATACGGGATCCATCGAAGTGCAGTACAGTGACATCCTGGGCGGCTGGCCTGGTGAAGGCAACATCGATGCCGACCCGAAGTTCGTCGACCCGGAAGGCGAGAACTACCGCCTTGTCGGCGGTTCCCCTTGCATCGATGCCGCCGACAATTCAGCCGTGCCGCTGTCTGTCATCCGTGATCTGGACGGCAATCTCCGTTTCCATGACGATCCCGATACGCCCGACACCGGCAAGGGGACACCTCCAATCGTGGATATGGGCGCGTACGAGTTCGGTGCTTCCTCGTCCCTGTGCAGCGGCCGCGAGTCGCTGACGGCGAATTGCAGGGCTCGGACGAAGGGTTTCGTGGTCACGGGGCGGCTGTCGCAGGGGAAGCCCGGGGCGACCGTCACCTTCCGCCTCAATGAACAGTCCGCCACTGACAGGCTTGTCAGAATCAACAACCCCGGCAAAGGGAGGGTCAAGTATCGCCGTCTCGCGGCAGGCCTTCACCGGATTGAAATTGTCGAATGCGATGTCTACGCGGAAACCGAATGCCGCTAACCCATACGGAGTCCATCTCATGACACGATATCACACCAACAAAACCAGTATTGAAACCGCCGCCGCCGCAGAGAACCGGCGGACAAAGCGCGGTCGACTTCCGAAGCAGCCTGCGGAGTGGGCACAGGGTGGCACAAGGGCCGCCCCTTCCCTTGCGAGTCACCCCACACGAAGCGCAGGGCTTGTTGGCTGGGCCCTCGCCGTGGCCGTGCTCTTTGGGTTGACTCTTGCTGATGTTCGGGGCGATACGATCCACGTTCCACGCGACTACCCCACCATCCAGGCAGGCATCGACGCCGCCAAGGACGGCGACACGGTGCTGGTGGCCGACGGGGTCTACACGGGGGAGGGGAATCACAACCTCTCCTTCAACGGCAAAGCGATCACGGTGCGGTCGGAAAACGGGCCGGATAACTGCATCATCGACTGTGAGAGAGAAGGCTGGAGCCGGGGGTTCTACTTGCAAAGCTGTGATACAGAATCAGTCGTGAAAGGTTTCACCATCACGCGTGCGAACAGTAGCGGCATCTACTGTTGCGACAGTAGCCCCACGATCACCAACTGTACGATAACAGGGAACACAGCAGGGTACTACGGCGGCGGCATCTACTGTTACAATAGCGACCCCACGATCACCGACTGTACGATAACAGGGAACACGGCAGGGTACTACGGCGGCGGTATCTACTGTTACAGGAGCGACCCCACAATCACCAACTGTGCGATAACAGAGAACACGGCACACTTCGGCGGCGGTATCTACTGTTACTATAACACCAGCCCAACAATCATCAACTGTACGATCACGGGGAACACGGCAAGCCGCGGCGGCGGTATCTACTGTTACTATAACACTAGCCCAACAATCGTCAACTGTACGATCGATGGGAACACGGCAGAGTACGAGGGCGGCGGCATCTACTGTCACAGCGAGAGCAACCCCACAATCACCAACTGTAGGATAATGGGGAACACGGCAAGCCGCGGCGGCAGTATCTACTGTTTTCGTCATAGCGACACCACAATCACCGACTGTACGATAACAGAGAACACGGCAGAGTACGGCGGCGGTATCTACTGTTCTGTGAGCTACTCCACAATCACCAACTGTAGGATAACAGGGAACACGGCAAGCCGCGGCGGCGGCGGTATCTACTGTTTCTGTCGTAGCGACCTCACAATCACCAACTGTACGATAACAGGGAACACGGCAGTGGACGGCGGCGGCGGTATCTACTGTTACGATAACAGCGACCCCACAATCACCAACTGCATACTCTGGGACGACACACCGGACGAGATATGCGTAGACTCCAGCAACCCTGTGGTGACGTACAGTGATGTCCAAGGCGGGTGGCCAGGTGAAGGCAACATCGACGCTGACCCGCTGTGGGTCACCGGTCCGCTCGGCGACTACTACCTCAGCCAGCAGCAGTGCGGACAACCAGAGGACAGCCCCTGCCTCGACGCGGGTAAAGGCAGAGCCAAGAAACACGGTTTGAAGAGGAAGTTCACCACCTGCACGGGAGGAATGAAGGACAAGAAGAAGGTCGATATGGGGTATCACTACCCGCGGAAGTGAGGCGTCACGGGACAGCGATAAGACGGGCTGCGAAGAAAATCACCCCTCGTGCGGTTCTTAAGTGCTGTGCTTCCGTTCTACCAATACGAAGGCACCCACTCAGCCAGACCCGCGCGGGGGGTTCTTTTCACGCGGAGCGCACCGGTCGTGGAGGCTGGGACCCCTAAGGTGTGGCGCTTCCGCTACGTGGGGTGGCCGTGGCCGGGGCGGTACCGCCGATCCACCCACCACAGAACGACGGGAATCAGCCTATATGACCGTGCGCGATTGTGCGACACGACCTCTTTGGCGCCGTCGCGCAGGCTAAAGCCTGCGGCTCAGTCATGTCGCAGAATCGCGCACATTCATCTTTAGTGCGCAGAGTCTGGGCTACGACCGCGGACATTCATTATTCCGAATTCGCCATTCGCGATTCATTCGTTATTTGCTATTCATCATTCGCTACTTCTATGCGGTCCCGCGCAGCAAAGACATGACCTCGCTGCGGGTGCGCGGGTCGGTTCGACAACGGCCTCTGACGGCCGAGGTCACCATCACGCTGCCTGGTTTTTTGATGCCGCGGCAGGTCATGCAGGCATGAGTGGCCTCGACGACCACAGCCACACCCTTGGCTTCGAGCTTTTCGGTCAGCAGGTCAGCGATCTGCACCGTGAGGCGTTCCTGCACCTGGGGCCGCTGGGCGAAGGCCTCCACCACACGGGCCAGCTTCGAGATGCCGACCACCTTGCCGGCAGGAAGATAGGCCACGTGGGCTTTGCCCAAAAACGGCATCAGGTGGTGCTCGCACATCGAGTTGAAGGGGATGTCTCGCAGCACGACCATCTCGTCGTAAGACTCGGTAAACGAGGCGGTCAAGAACTCGGCGGGGTCCACCGATAGGCCCTGGAACATCTCCTGGTACATGCGAGCGACCCGGGCGGGCGTCTCCTGCAAGCCCTCTCGGTCTGGATCCTCGCCGACGGCACTTATGATATCCCGCACGGCTCTTTCGATTCTCTGAAGGTCCATGGAGGCAGCATAGGTCTGCCGACCGAAAGGGGCAAAGATGATCATCTTTAGGAAAAGTCGATCACGATCACCGTGGTCACGATGATCACGGTCACAGGAAGCGGCGTATCTGAACTGAGAGCCTCTCAGGGAAACCCGGTGGGATCGGCTTTCCGGCCCCCGGTTCGGCCCTGCAACTTTTCTACAGCTTCAAATAGTCCACCCTGAATGTCGGCGAGGTGTCGCACTACCACGTTGTTGCTGTGTGTCTCACTATAGTACAGCACCACTTCTGGGCAGGGGTTGCCCAGAGTTGAAGCCTCAACCAGTGATGGGTTGCCCAACCGAGGCAGCTCGTCTGCCGATAAACCACCGCACCATTCTCGCTGTTCGTCACGACACGTACCGTGTAAGAGGAGAGACACACAATGGCACATCAGCCCCATCCATCGGGCGGACTGATCGTTTCTGAACTCGTCCAACATGACCCCGATTTTGCCAACCTCGTTACGGAATTCGTCGACGGTCTCGGCACACGCCTGCAAAAGCTCGAGCAGGCGGCGCGGAGCAGCGACCTCCATCAGCTTCGCACGTCCGCCCATCAACTCAAGGGTGCCGCCGGCGGTTACGGGTACCCTTTGCTCACCGAGGTGGCAGCCAGGCTTGAACAACAGGCGGCAACTGAGGCGCTGGACGAGTGCGCAACGACCGTGAAGGAACTGAAGAACCTGATTTCTCGGGTTGTTGTGTCGGACTAACGGCAGTGATAGGTCTGACGCCCAGGCTTTGCTTGACTGTTGCCGACCTGAATCCTTTCAACTCTCTCAATCCGGCGCGATTGGCGGGTGTTCGACGTCGGTGCCGCGGACTTGATAATAGCGGTAGGGTTCAGCTATGTATCGGTTGCGCGATCGGCCTCGCCGATCAAGAGCGGTTTCCACATCCCCGCGAAGAACGATGATATGCAGGTTGCGGGGGTCGGCCAGAGCCTCGTCCGAAGTAATGACGTTGGTTGCCAGGTCGCCCTGGATGTGAAGCACTTCGATGTCCGGACGCAGGCCGTAGTAATCGAATCCCATCACCACCGGGTTCTTCCAATCGGGACAAAACGGCAGATCCACCACCACGGCGGCGTCGTTGGCGTCGGCATGGTTGTTCAGATGCTCGATGATAGAGCGAAGCCCGTCCGGTCCGGCCGGCGTGGTCAACCGGTCGACGGCGTCCAACACGCCGTTGAGACAGAGAAAGACCGTCGCCGCCCACAGCAGCCATCGTCCGAAGCGAGCGGCACCGACGAGCACCAGGATAGCGACCGGGACGGCCGTCGAGATCGCATAACGCGGAACGAACGTGGGGTGCACCAGCTCGGACAGCACAAACAATCCACCCAGAGTAAACGCCGCCCACAAGGCAAGCAGCAACTCCGCCTGGCGGTTGACAAGCCACTGCCGCACCGTCGGAGTATTCCGCTCACCCTTGACTGATCGAGGAGGCGCGCACAACCCAACCATCGCCAAGATGAACACCACGACGCCGGCGATCGGCGCGGTGTCGACGAAATCGCCGGCATCAATCCGATCGATCGGCCCTGCGACCATCCTTCCCAATGCGGTGACGTAAGCCCCAATCGGTTCGTGCTGTATCCACGCGATTCTGTTGGGCATGATTTCCAAAACGAAGAATACGCCCAACGGCGCGAAGGCAACGAGCGGCGCGGCCATGGCCAGGATCGGCTTGACCGTGGCTCGCCACCCGTCGCGCCGGGCAGCGATGTACACCGTCAACCACGTTCCCTGAGCTGCCAGCACCAATGCCGCAAGGTAGTGCGAGTAGAGCAGGCAGACGGTTGACATTAGGTAGCCGACATAATCGCGTCGCCTGCCGCCGGCCACCAGCCGATGCCAGAACAACACCGAAAGCGTGGTGGTCAGCGTCAGCAGCGAATACATCCGCGCTTCCTGCGAGTACTTGATCTGAAAGGCGTTTAGCGCCATGGCCATCAAGACTGCGGCGGCGACGGCGCGACCGTAAAGGCAAACCGCCAGCCAACCGGCAGCGGCGATCGCCGCGATTCCGTAGACGGCCGCCGGCAGGCGGAGCGTCGCCTCGCTCGGGACGGGATCACCGGCCACCGCTCGAGCAGACAGCGAATACAACGGAGGATGCGGCATCTGGACGTACCTGATCCCGTCCATGACCGTGCTGCGAATGCTGGTCCAGGTTGAGAGTTCGTCCTCCCAAAGTGAGCGGTGCCCGAGCCGGAAAAAACGAAGTCCCGCGCCGACGGCCAGGGCAACGATGCAGACCGAGATGAATGTTCGGCCAGAGATGTCACGTGTCGTGGATGTCGGCATGATCATGCGTGTTCGTCGCGCGGCTGGAAAACCGCTCCCTCACAGTCGCGGCTCGGTATCATCCGCGGAAAACCGCTCCCTCACGGTCGCGGGTCGGTTCATCCGCGGGAAACCGCTCCCTCACGGTCGAGGTGCGGTATCATCCGCGGGAAACCGCTTCCTCACGGTCGCGGTGCGGTATCAACCGCGGAAAACCGCTCCCTCACAGTCGCGGCTCGGTATCATCCGCGGAAAACCGCTCCCTCACGGTCGCGGGTCGGTATCATCCGCGGAAAACCGCTCCCTCACGGTCGCGCCTCGGTTTTTACTTTCCGTCCCGCTTCTCACACACGCTCTAAACACAATCGTATTGGTCATCCCGACGGAACCTCGTAAAGTTCAATGTATCGGAGTTGCGTGTAAGGTAGCGTGAATACGTGCGTTCGCTTCAATCCGCAAGCCTCAAGACGCTCGAACAATGGTGGGTTGACCTCGGCTGGGAAGCCGTACGCGCTGCGACGAAGCCGATCGATTTCGAGCCTGTTGACCAGAACGTGCGTGTATCCTTGCGCCACAAGCCAGGCGATGACTTCGGAATCGGTTTTTGCGGCGCGGATCGCATCAACGAACGGATTTCGATTAAAGACGACACAGTAGTCAACAGACCGGCGGAAGTAGAACGCTTTGGCGTCACCGATCATAAGAATGCGAACGTCGGACGGCAGTTGTGTGTTGACGACGTTGAAGTATTCGTAGATCCGTTGGCGGCCCTCGTAGATGCCGACAGCGACGCCGGGCGTTAAGACCTCGCGGCCGATCATTCGACGGACGTGCGTGAAATTCCAGGCAACGCCGGCGACAAGGACTAAGATCAGTAACCCGGATATGACACGATTCGCCGGCCTCAACACCGCCCGGCCGCCCAGCATCGCCAGCGGCGGCAGCAGCACCACGGCGAAACGGGCGAATAGATGTGTCATGGACAACCAGACGAGCAGTTGCAGCCCGAGGATCAGGACAAGAATCAGGTCGGTTCGTTCGCGTTTCCTTGCGAGAAGTCCGACAAGCCCCAAGCCAAGTATCAGAAACCCGACCCGACGATCTCCGTAACCCGGACGCGGATCGTCGTCGAGCACGACGCGCCGCCAAAGCATCTGGAGACGGGCGGAGATGGAACGCTCATCGTCGGATGCGGCATGGCCCGCATTCCATCCGGCGCGGGTCTGATCGTCCCAGCCCGGTGGTGAAGCCTTGAAAACAGAATCTGCCAGCGGGAAAACCGGGTTGCCGGTCATGACGGTGTTCTTTATGAGCCAGGGCGAGAACGTCGCCAGCGCAGCCACCAGGAAGACGGCGGCGGCACGCGCGCGGCGAGCGTGACTTGTGTCCGGCAGCAGAAGGCACGCAACCGCCACAGGCGCCGCGAACATGGCTATGGCGGTGTACTTGCATCCGCAGGCAAGACCGCAAAGCGCACCGGACAACGCGATCCATCGAAGTTGGAACGCTGTGGCACCGGCGACTCGCCGGTGAGTCTGCAATTGCTCTCTGGTGTCACATTCTTCGGTACTGCGTGCACGGGGGCGACCGGCCCGCAGCATCGCCGCCAGCGACATCGTTGCGAAAAACAACATCCCGTTTTCGACGTAGGCCAATCCTGATAGATAGACCAGCCAGCCGGTCGTACCCATCACCACGCCCGATACGATCCCCGCTCGCGGCGACCATTCGCGCGCCGCCAGCCACGCGGCTGCCACAGTCAAAAACGCCAACATCGCGTGAACGCAATTCGCCCACACGGCTGCGTAGATCGGATCGCCCGCGACGATCATGCACAGCAGATAGAGCATCTCGACGTTGGCGGGAAAATTGGCGTAGACGTTGTGCGGGGCATAAGCAATCCGACCGGCCTGGAGGTATTCCTTGGGCATTTGCAGGTGGTACTCGAGAATGTCGTACCCAAAGCCCTCCTCCTCCCACAGATAGCCCGGCGCCTGAGCAGCGACCAGCAACGCGGAAACGGCGAATGGAATCGTGAGCAGCCACAGGTACCGCCAACGTGTGGCACGGGCTTCCAGCCCGTGGTTCCCCCGGCTAGAAGCCGGGTCCACACATCGCGCCGGGGCCACACGTCGCACCGGGGTCAAACATCGTGCAACACCGCCAACGGCGCTGACCGCGAGAATCCCGATCCATACGGTGCGGTTCAACACGCCGCACTCGCCCAAAGCGAGCATCAGAATCGCGACCACCCCAAGACCCAGCGAAGCGCCGAGCAGAATTCGCCATCGCGCCGGCATCGGACCGAGTCGCAGAAACGACACCAGGCAGACCCCGCCCGAGCATATCACAGCCATGATCGCCAGCGCAACGACACCGTCGAATAGCAACGTCACAAAGGCGTGCCGCAGGATCAGCGTCGCAGTTTCGCTGTGCAGGGTTGAATGCAGGATTGCCGCACAGACCAGCCCGACCGCGATCAGGGCCAAGACCCACGCACGTACGGTGTTCGAGAGACGGCGGGAAGCGCCGGTGGATGTGGATGTATCAGTCTTCGTCACCGAAGAGGACCTGCCGGGTTTTGATCAGAGCGACCAGCGCGTGCTGGCAGTGATCGATTCTCAGAAGGTTCAACGACGGGCTAGTGCGGATGCCGCCGACGGCGTCTTGCGGGCTGCGGACGAAATAGGCCTCCTCGGGCCGAAACTGGAGTTGCATTACAAACCGGGCGGCCGATGACACGAGGCGCTGGTAACGGGCTTGCCGCTCTTTGTCGCCGACTCGCCGGGCCAGGGCCAACGCATCGGTGAAGCCTTCGAGGTAGGACGCCGTGCTCACGCCCGCCCGCCCCGGGGAATAAGAGGCGACCCCCCCCCACATCTCGGGGTAAGGGCAATTGGAGCGATCGAGCTGTTTTTCAGCGAGCCAGTCGGTCATCTCGAAAACGTAGTCGACGTAGTCCCGCCGCTTGCTCTGGCGGGCCATTTCCGCAAACGCCTGAACCTGCCACGGCACAAACGCCGGCGAGCGGCGGTCGCGGAAATAGTCGCGATAGAACTTGATCGCGGCGCCGAACGCCTCGTTCACGCGGGACGAGGGTTCCAGCTTGTAATGTGCGGCCAACGCCAGTAGCGCCTCACCGGGGAAATAGTTCTGAGCGGCGATGCTCTGTGCCGGTGGAAACGCGGTGATAAACATACCCGAGGGACGTTGCAGCCAGAGAATCCCATTGACGAGTTTTCGCCGCACGGGTGCGTATCGATCCACCTGCCGGTGCCGGGCCAGCGCCAGGCAGATCATGGCGGTGACGCCGAGTTTGTTCCGTCCGTCCGCCGTGCCGACAAAGGCCGCCTCCTTTTCGCCGGGTATGTCCTCCGCGTTGTGCAAGAAGACCTCCAGTGCTCGATTCGCCGATCTGAGCGCATCGTCGTCGCCTAAGTGCGCGGCGTACAGGGCCATCGCGACCGCGCTGCCGGCCTGGCGGACAAGGTTGTTGTCGTCCGTATAGACGTCCCGCGCCGGTTCATACTGGTAGCTGAACATGCCGGAAGGCAATTGACGGTACATCATGTACTTGGCCAGCGCTAAGATCGCCTCGTCAACATTGCGGCGGGTGACCACGTCTTCAGGCAGCGGCGTCAGGCCCCGCGTCAACGAGACGATCCGCCGGCTCTGCGCCTCCTCGTACCAATGGGCGGTGCGAAAACGCAGGATTCGAAGCCGGTCCATTTGCGACGAGCCGACCGCCATGTCCTTGGCCAGGGCTTCAACAGCGTCGGGAACGAGAATGTCGCTGGTGAAGATCTCAGTCGGGCAGAAGCGGCGAGCGTCCCCGGCGGATACAACCACTACGCCGTGAACCCCGGGTTCGACGAACATGTTCAACCGCCGACGCCATGACGATCCCTCGGCGCTGGGGATCGGCACCGGCCTGCCGTTGACCTCAATCTCGATCAACAGGCGCGACAGCAGCTCCAGGTCCGGACTGCTGCTGCCGCGCAGCGAATTGACGGCAGCTCGTGCGGCCTCACGCGTTGCGGTCGTCACCGGTGCCGGAGCGCCCACCCCTGCAGCCCGCAGGAACCCGCGCTGGCGTAACCTGACGACCACGTCAGCCTCGAGCATTTGCAGGGCCTTGGGGATATATGTTGGCTCATAGGCAGGCCGCCCCAGGATATCGTCACGGATGGTCCGCCGGGCCAGCGCTGAGAGGAACCTGCGCTGTGGGTCTGAGATGTCCGGCAGAGGCGGCTCGGCGATCTTATCATCGCAACGGGCGGCGCCGGCCGCGGTCAGCACGGTCAACACGGTCAGACAGACAACCGATAGAACCTTGTGAGCACGCATAGGCACAAGTATAGTCGTGCGGCGGGTGCCGCTCAAACACCCGCCCCACTCGAGACGAATGTTGAAACTGTGGGACCGGCTTTCCAGCCGGTCAGATGAAGGCTGAATGCAAAATGGCGGGAACGGTACGACGCGGAGGCCCTTCTCATTCGACATTCAGCATTCAGCATTCCTTTCATGGACGCTTCAGTGGCCAAGAGTGAAGCCAAATTCGCCAACGCGATCATTGACGCCGGGGCGCGCGTCGCCGAGGACGTCGGGGCCAAGGTCTTGATGGCCTTTATCGACGCGGTCGACGACTTGCCCCACCTTCGCAAGATCGTCAAGGAACCCACTAAGCTCGTGCTCGTCTCGCGCGACGAGAAGGACGCCCTGCGGGCGAGGGAATTGGACGCGGCCATCCTGAGCGTCCCGCCTTTCAAGCTCAAACGTATGGATCAAATCAAGATGGCCACCCTGATGGCGTTTTCCCACGGCGTGCTCAAAGGCGGCGAGGATTTCGTCTTTCTTTCGGGCGTGGTCGGGCAGGGTATCGACACGCTGGTCACCATGCGCGTGGGTGAGGAAATCGAGTTGTTCCAAAGCGCGGACCAGCCTCGCCTCACAGAGCATATTCGCCGCGTTGTCTTCGAACGCATCCTGACTCTAGTGCTGGAACTGGCCCATGAGGGGCGTGAGGGCAAGCCGGTCGGCGCTCTGCTGGTGATCGGCGACCACCACGACGTGCTCAAGTATTGCCAGGAGGGCCGCATCAACCCCTTCAAAGGCTACACCGAAAAAGATCGCAACATACTCGACGACTCCATCCACGAAACGGTTAAGGAGCTCGCCAAACTGGACGGGGCGTTCGTCATCAAGGGCAACGGCGTCATCCTGTCAGCCGGCACGATGCTACGCCCCACCATCGCCGGCGAAGACAACAGTCAGGGTCTAGGGGCCCGACACGCCGCCGCCGCCGGCATCACCGCCTGCACCAAGAGCATCGCGCTTAGCCTGTCTGAGTCCACCGGCGCGGTGCGCGTGTGGCGACGAGGCCGGATGATCACTGAGATCGAAAAGGGGACCCGCCTGTCCTTGACCGCCAAACCGCCGAAAAGCGGAGATTAAAAGACTCTGACAATACCTGCGGCACCGGTTTCCAACCGGTGAATGACACGTGCTCAAAACCCATGCCACCCGCCGGTGCCACAGGGGTTCTGGGATAGGCGCTTAATCATCACAGATCGCAAGATCTCATAGAAAGGCACGCGGCGGTGATGGGGCAACCTCAAGAATCCCTTCGTCTCGCGGCGAGCACTTGCGGTCGGCCGTGTGCTATTTGACCCGGCGGCTGGGGCCGTTTAGCATGAATATACCGCGAGCGTGGGGAACCATTGGCGCCGTTTGTACCTGGATAGTCGCTTGACGGACGATCAGAGATTACGGTTTGACGCTACGGAGCTTGCGGTTGTTCTGAGCCACTACGACCTCGGGATCATTGAATCCATCACCGAGTTTGCACGTGGTTCACGGCAAAGCCCCAAGGTCGGGATCGTCAGCGAACGCGGCAAGTTTCTCCTGAAGCGCCGATCGGCGACACGCGCCCGCTTCGATAGCGTTCAATTCTCGCATGAGGTGCAGTCGCACCTGGTGGCGACGAACTTCCCCGTCCCGAGGCTCATCCCCGTGCGCGGCGGCGGGCGGACGCTGCTCGTGCGTCGAGGGGACGCTTACGAGTTGTTTGAGTTCGCGGCGGGCAGCGACTATCAGGGCACACTCGGCGAGACCCACGATGCGGGGGCGGTGTTGGCCCGCTTTCACCGCTCGGCTGCCGATCTGGTGACGCGAAATCCGATTCCAACCGGCGACTATCATGACCACAACGGTGTCCGCACGGGCTTGCGCGCGGTGGAATCCAAGCTGACCGGGCACGAGGGCTGTGAGGCGCTGATCGCGGAGCTGGCCCGCGCTTACAACGCGGCGGCTGACCGCGCGGAGAGACGCGGCATAAAGGCGCAACCCCGGTCCGTCATCCACGCCGACTGGCACCCGGGCAACATGCTGTTTCGCCGTGACCACGTGGCGGCGGTGATTGATTTCGATTCGGTGCGGGTGTCGCGCCGCGTCATTGACATCGCCAACGGGGCGTTACAGTTTTCGATGCCCTCAAAGGGGGATCCTGCGCAGTGGCCTGACCATCTGGACGAAGACCGATTCGCCGCATTTCTGGCCGGTTATCAGTCCGTCGCCCCCATCGAACACGGCGAGCGTTTGTGCCTCCCTGATCTGATGGAGGAAGCGATGATCGCTGAGTGCATTCCGCCCATCTCGCGGACGGGACGGTTCGGCGATTGTTGCGGGTTTGGATTTCTTCAGATGATCCGTCGTAAACTGGCCTGGCTTACCGGCCATCGGGATCAACTGGTAGAGGCAGTTTCGGTTTGAAGTCGCCCTGGTCGCGGCGATGTAGCGTCACCCCTCGTGGGTGACGTCTCCCTCGTGGGTGACGTGCAGCACTGCCGTGTCAGCGCCGCGCGACCCACACTGCACTGCTCGAAAAGCAGTGGCACCCGGCGCAGACTCCACTGCTCACAGAGCAGTGGCACACACGACACTCCCACATGCTCGCCGGAGCGGCTATAATGGCAGGATGAACACGATTCATTTGACCAGAGCACAAGTGCGCCAAGTCGATCGCCTGGCCGTCGAACGCTACCGCATCAGCGGTCCGGTTTTGATGGAGAATGCCGGCCGCAACGCAGCCGAGATCATCCGCCGCGAGTTCCCGCAGGTGCAAGCGGCCACCATCGTCTGCGGCACCGGCAACAACGGCGGGGACGGATGCGTTATCGCCCGACATCTGCACAACGCCGGGTGGGCGATTCGCCTGCTGATGACCGGAGACGCGTCGCGGATGACCCAGGACACCGGGGCGAACTTCGCCATCGTTGAAGCCATGGGGCTGGATCGCCTGGTCAGCGAGGATCCAGACGAACAGAAGCGCTATCTGGATGCCGGGCCGGCGGATGCCGTCGTGGTTGACGCCCTGCTGGGAACCGGGTTCCAGGGAACCGTTCGTCCTCCAACGGACCAGCTCATCGAGTGGATCAACGAGGTCGAATCGAGCGGCATCGTGGCCGTCGACGTGCCCTCCGGGCTGGATTGCGACGGCGGGCGCCCATCGAACGCGACGATACGAGCGTCCGTCACGGTGACGTTCGTCGCTCGCAAGATGGGATTCGCCGCCCCCGGATCGCGCGCCTATTCGGGCAAAGTGTTCGTGGCGAATATCGGCACGCCGCCGGCGCTGATCGACGTGGCATTATCGCAGACGGTGGTGTAAGAGACTATCCCAGAATTTGGGACAAGGTTTCCAACCTGTCAAGACTGTGGGATAGGCACTACTGCACCGTCACACCTGTTCTTGCGGGTTATCCGAACCGCGCCCGTTAGGAAGCGGTTACCCGTCTGGACACCGTCCGGCGTATCTCCGCTCCCTCACGGTCGCGGTTCTGTCTTGCAGGCCTG
>Ga0114922_10000686_pt1 | contig 32540 bp, 36 predicted proteins | sample AartaG_FD_100975 | JGI IMG/M metagenome (GOLD analysis project Ga0114922, IMG submission 100975) | Deep subsurface microbial communities from Aarhus Bay to uncover new lineages of life (NeLLi) - Aarhus_00045 metaG | ecosystem: Environmental > Aquatic > Marine > Oceanic > Sediment | place... | reverse complement strand
GGGACTTCTCCTGGTTCCTACATCAACGCAACAACACCGGAAACTCTGAGCACAACAGCTATCTTCGATGCCCACTTAACTAACCTTCAACCGAGCACTACCTACTACTTTCGAGCCAAGGCTGTTGGTGATAGCAACAGCTATGGCTTAGATAAGAGCTTCATCACTTCTCAGGTTGGAGAAGTTGTAGTTAACATTGGGCCAAGCAGCCAGAGGGTTCCGGCGGGTGGTAGCTTCAGTGTTGATGTTGAAGTGGACTCGAGAGGTATTCCCATAACAGAGTGTGATGTGACGGTGACCTTCGACCCTCACCTCGCAGCGACTGTCCTAACTGGAGCTGATCTGCTGGGTACTGACGGCTTAGATGCACTATACCTCCCAACAATAGATGTAGGTGAGGTTTTTTATGGAGGAGACAAGATAGATGGACCTATGGCCGTGAACGGTGATTTCGTGACCATCGATTTCAATGTTGACCCTGATGCCACTGGCGCTTATGACCTAATTATTGCTGCTACCATTATGGATTCGAATGGAGACCCCATCGTCGTGGTTGATAATGACGGTCAGGTAAACATAGGAACCATCGGCAGAAAAGGCGATTTTGACAGGGACGGCGATATTGACTTTTTTGACTTTGTCCGGTTTGCTGATGCCTATGGCTGTGAGACAAGAGGCCCTAACTACAATGCCGTTGGTGACTTCAACGATGATGGTTATATTGACTTTTTTGACTTTGTCGACTTCGCCGATGTTTACGGCACATAGGCAGGGAATAGCTTAAGAACAACGACCAAGTAACAGTTTTATGCATTCCGGCTTTGAGTTAGCCCCAAAACCGACTATCATCTGTCATAGCCATTGGTTCGAGCTCACTCGTGTTATTCCTACCGTTCTTTTACCAGCATCGGTATCCCAGGCTTGACTCCGTTAAGAAGAATCCCGTTTTGCAATGAATTGTTCTCAACGAATGTCTTCTCACAAGTTGCCCCAAGTTGCGTAGTGCTATCTTTGTAGCCGATGTTTCTATTGCTTTAAGGCGAGCATGATAAGAATTACTTGACACCTAGGTTATCAAGTAGATTGAATTCTGTATCACTTTGAAAACCAGCGATTGGGGTGTTATTATAACCATATTAGTAGTATGTGAATTTCGAGCTTAAATGAGTTTATTTAGCTATAAATGGTGGATTTTCATTGCTATTTTCTTATTCGGCGCTGGTCTGATATTCGGTTTTGTTTCCCCAACTGGTATCATTGGCCTTCCGGCTGAAGACATGGCTGCCTTTGAAGAGCTTAGCCAATTCTTAGCCTCACTTCCGCTCGCTCTCATTGTGCTATTAATTTTTATTAAGAATGCCTCAGTTCTGCTGATAAGCTTCGTTCTCAGCCCAATGTTTTGTTTGGTACCTATTCTGGCTCTAACTGTTAATGGCTGGGTGATAGCATTTGTGTCAGCCACAGTAATCCAGGAAGAATCCCTTGGTTATTTATTAGCTGGTTTGCTTCCCCACGGCATTTTTGAGCTCCCGGCTTTTATCCTGGGTGAAGCAGCCGCCCTTAGCTTCGGCGCAATGGCAATAGTAGCCCTATTCAGAAGAGACAGGAGAAATCTATTATTGCCTAACCTAAAACGGAATTTTAAGTATCTTATGATAGCCCTTGCCTTGCTTCTGCCAGCGGCTATCATTGAAACATTTGTTACGCCATTACTGCTAACCTGATTGTGGACAAAAAGGAGGGTATTTAATGCAAGAGCTAGGTTTAGTCATCCCTTACTGGGTAATTGTTTTAATATGGCTGGTTAAAGTTATATTGCTGGCACTTATCTCCATTCTTCTGGCATGGCTGGGGATTAGGGTACTGGATGCTCTTACCCCTCATATTCATCAACGCCAGCGCATTGGGGAGAGCCCCGTTGCTACCGGATTATTCATCGCTGGTTTTTTTATTCTGGTTGGTCTGGTCATTCACGGTGCTATTACCGCGCTGACTGCGGTTACAGTCCCAATATTAGGCTACATCTTTGATTTTAGAACCTGGGGATTATTAGCTTTAAGCTTTGTGATAAGCCTGCTTGTCGGGATTGCCCTTTTCCATATTGCTGATAAACTAACCCCCAGGATACCATTTTTAAGTGTTAACAAGAGTCCGGTAGCAGTAGGCGTTTATGTTTTTGGCTATCTCATTTTCTTTGGTCTTATTCTTCATGCCGCCCTAACAGCACCGCTATGAACAGAATTAAGGTTTTACTAAGCCTAATATTTGTGCTGGTAGTCGGACTGACCACTACTGGTTATGTGTTAGCCACGCCATCAGGAAATCTGGAGACGAGAAATGGTGATGTATTTGATGACTGGGAAATATGTAGAACCAGAGCCTTTGGTGAAGACGGTTTTTATCAAATATCTGGGACAACTTTCTGTCCGGTTATAGCCTTTGAGAGTTTGGCGGAGAATGCTGATCTAGCCTATAGTCTGGGTGAGCGGATTGCCGAAAAATATCCCGACTCATTGCCGAGGGCAAAGCAGGTATTTCATTTTGTCCGGGACGGGGTAAAATATACCCCTGATATAGACCAATTCAAATATGAAGAGTTTGCCCAGAATGCCGATGAGCTGGCAGGTACTATTGTTGACAAAGGGATTGGTTACGGTGATTGCGAAGATAGTGCTGTACTACTGGCGGTTATGTATAAGGGTGCCGGCTACCGCTCGGCTATAGTGCTTGGCGAAGGTCATACCGCAGTGCTGGTCTATCTACCTGACTATAATAAGGCAACCGTATTTTTTGAGCTGGAGGGTGAGCCAGGCTGGGTCTGGGCTGAGGCAACGGGTAAGAATAACCCTTTGGGGTGGGTGCCCAAGGACTTTATTGGCGTCAAGCTGGCGGCATACGAAATAAAAGCGGACACCATAGCCGCGGCAGAACCGCCGGCTGAACCCTCAACTGCTATTACCACCACCGGTAAAACCACCTCATCCCAGCCCTTTCCATTTTTCAGCATAATTCTCTTGTTGTGGTTCCTGCCTTTATTTAGAAGACGGCGCCGCCGTGCTCGATAATGCAAGTGAACGATGCGCTAGATTGTGCAATATTGCCTATATTTGCCTCTATGTGCTAGAATAGTCTTGATAGTAGTTAGTGTTATTCTTCATAGGAGGTGTGCCGCATGGTAATAGCCAAAGAATGGTTCACCATACAAGAAGCCGCTGAATATCTATGTGTTTCCAGGAGGACCATTTATAAATTAACTCAGGAGGGTAGACTACCTGCATTTCGCATCGGTCGGGAGCGTCACCGCCGATTTCGCAAGGAAGACTTGGACAAAGTGCCCCGACTAGGTGAAGACACTAAAAACTTGGGGGCGCTTCTGACGCTAACAGCAACAGCCGATCCGGTGCTAGCCGAACTCTGGGACAACGAAAAGGACGCTGCCTATGACTGGGTATAGACGAGGAGATGTGGTCTTAGTCGGTTTTGTATTCACCGACGAGACTGGAGTTAGACAACGACCGGCAGTGATAATAAGCTCTGATGCTTACTATCGTGGGCGAGATGAGGTCATCATTGCAGCTATTACTAGCCGAACGGATAGAGTATTGGTAGGCGACCACCTGATTAGTGACTGGCGCCAAGCCGGATTACTTTTCCCCTCTGTGGCGACTGGAATTATTAGAACTATGAAACGGGGTATGATAGCCCGAAAGCTTGGGGCTATGCCTCGAGCTGATATGGGAATCATAAATGGGAAATTGCGAATGACATTAGATTTGGGCACAACGGAAGCCTCGGAGACTGGCTAGCAAGACCACCTCATCCCAGCCTATTTCATTCATCTCAGAGGGCGAGTGGTGCTAATTTTGGCTTTGAGGAGAAGCTCTGGCAGGCAGCGAGTAGATACTGGTTGCTTTAACTACTATTGGTTGGCTGTCCCACCAAAATCGGTCGCTGAACTATTCGCTCGCAAAGTAGAGCCTTGGTTTCAGATGATGAAGGCTTATAATGATGATGAATCCCATATGCTTGCTACCATCCGCGATGCTCTGTTGCCAAAGTCAGTATCCGGTGAGATAGGGGTAAAGGATGCTGAGAAGTTTGTGGAGAAGGCGATATGAACCTGATTTACAACATATATTGTGATGAAAGTTGCCACCTGGAACATGACCACCAACCGGTTATGGTCCTGGGTGCGGTATGGTGCCCGCTGGAGAAATCGCGCCAAATAGCGGTACACATTCGTGAAATCAAGACAAGTCATGGGCTCTCCCCAAAATTCGAAAGCAAGTGGACCAAAGTTTCACAGGGACAACAAGCGTTCTACTTGGACTTAATTGATTACTTTTTTGATAATGACGACCTGCATTTTCGTGCGCTTGTCGTACAGGACAAATCCAAGCTGCAACATGAACTTTACGAGCAGACACACGATACATGGTATTACAAGATGTATTTCGAAATGCTTAAGGTAATACTTGATCCTCAAAGATGCTACCGAATCTATGTTGATATCAAAGACACCCGCAGTGCTGCAAAGATAAACAAGCTTCAAGATGTACTATGTAATAATGTATATGATTTCCAGCGAAAAATCATCGAGCGGGTGCAGACTGTACGCTCCCACGAGGTGGAGATATTGCAACTTACCGATATGCTTATTGGTGCTGTGTCGTATGTTAACCGCGGGCTTCACATGAATGCAGCCAAGCTCGCCGTGGTCCAACGGATGAGAGAACATTCAGGTTATAGCCTTACAAAAACCACTTTATTAAAGGAGAGCAAGGTTAATCTTTTCATGTGGCAAGCGACGGAGAGGCAGGCATGACGAAGCCCTCTTGGTTACCGGACGCACTGAAATATAGTGATTTCAACGGAGACTGGGATAAGTTCATAGTGGCTGTATATGAAATATTTGACCATGATTTTAAGCAATCTAGCCCCAAATACCAGGGTTACCCGATAACATATGATTCCAGAATAGAGGATGGTAAAGAAGCAGTATTTTGGCATATTATCCAGACAATTGATATCAAATCTAGAGGCAAGGTGCCAGATTTGAGACGGTGTGAACGCATACCATGGCCCAGACCAATGATAGAACATCCTACTGATAGTGCCGTCTCAATATGGAAGAACGAGCGGCCCAGAAAAAAAGGAGCTAGACAGACTAGAGTTCTAATATGGCTAGAGGACTTGGATTATATAGTGGTATTAGCTGAGATGCAGAGGGTAATGATTCTGGTTACAGCCTATTGTACAGATATCAAATGGCAACGTGAAAAACTTAGGAAGGAAAGAGAGCGGTACTTGGAAATGCAAAAACCGCCCTGATGGACGGCCTCAGTACTCCTTCTACACTTGGCAGATGAGTTATTATTATGATAATACACTTGTTTAACTTTTGTCAATACCCTGTACTGGTTCATTTGATTGCGTCAATATGTGATTTAGCACGAAAATAGGGGAATCACCCTCTCCATACCTCACCACCGAGATTGATTCAGCACTTTGTGCTTCACGATGACAAGAGGGGTGCCCCACCACCGAGATTGCCACTTCCTTTATCCTTTACCCTTCCTATGAAGGGTTCACCAAAGGGTGAAGGACTCGTAATGACATTAAGGGGTGCCCCGCTAATGACAGGGCAAGGAACAATGTATCACCAAGATATTGAACGAGTACAGTTGCTTGCCCTGTCTGCGAACTATGGATTATAATATCAGCGGAATAAGCTAAAAGAGGGTAGGTAAAGTAGATGGAGCAATATGGACTAGAGAATATTCGCAATCTTGTTTTACTGTCTCATTGCGGTGCCGGCAAGACATCGCTATCAGAAGCAATTCTGTTTACTGCTGGAGCAATCAGCCGATTGTGCAAGGTTGACGATGGGGCTACTACCTCAGACTATGACCCGGAGGAAGCAAAGCGCAAGATTAGTATTAACTTAACTATGCTCCCCTGTTACTGGCAGGGAGCTAAGATTAACCTTATTGATGCCCCTGGTTATTCCGATTTTGTTGGTGAGGTTAAGTCGGCGATACGGGTTAGTGAAGGGGCAGTAATTGTGGTCTGTGCTGCCTCTGGTGTTGAAGTTGGCACTGAACAGGTGTGGGCATATAGCGAGGAAGCTAACCTATCTCGTATTATATTGGTTAATAAGATGGACCGTGAGAATGCTAATTTCTACCGGACCGTAGATGAACTTCAAACAAGGTTTGGCTCTAGATGCCTCCCAGTGCAGTTACCCATAGGTTCTCACCACGATTTCCAGGGGATAGTTGACCTGCTATCAATGAAAGCCTATATCGGGTCCAAAGCTGAGGAGGCTGAGATACCTCAATCAGTGCAAACCCAAGCTGATTCATTCCGGGAGAAGCTGATAGAGGCAATAGCTGAAGTTGATGATAGGCTCATTGAGAAGTATCTGGGTGGTGAGGAGTTCAGCCTGGAGGAATTAAGCGATGGTTTACGGCAGGCAACAATAAGTAACCGGATTGTCCCTATTCTAGCTGGCTCTGCTCTGCAAAATGTAGGGGTTAACTGGTTAATGGATGCCATATATAATTATCTGCCGTTGCCTAAGGAGCGAGAGGTAATTATAGCTGACGACTCAGCCAAACAAGCAGTTGAGCCTAGTCAGGATGCTCCGTTAGCGGCTTTGGTGTTTAAGACTAGTGCTGACCCCTATGTCGGTAAGCTTACCTACTTTCGGGTTTACAATGGTGTTATTGATAGTAATTCTCAGGTGTGGAATGCTATCCAGGGTGAGATAGAGCGTATAGGTCAGCTATTTGTTTTGAGAGGTAAGACCCAGGAGGCGGTATCTCAGCTCAGTGCTGGGGATATAGGGGCGGTAGCCAAATTGAGCCTAACCAGCACCGGGGATACATTGTGTAGTCGGGATAAGCCAGTGAGAATTAAGCCTATTTTATTTCCTGAGCCGGTTTTTAATGCGGCGGTGTATCCTAAGACTAAGGCTGACTTGGATAAGCTAGGAGGAGCGTTATCCAGGCTATCTGAGGAAGACCCTACTCTTCGGGTACATAGGGAGGCTGATACCAGTGAGACCATTTTATCAGGAATTGGAGAGACTCACCTTGAGGTGACGGCAGAGAAGATGATGCGCAAGTTCGGTGTCGGTGTGGAGCTGGAAATTCCCAAGGTTCCATATAAAGAGACTATTACAGTGCCAGCCAAAGCTGAATATAAGCATAAGAAGCAAACCGGAGGGCATGGTCAATTTGGGCATGTCTTGCTCGAGCTTGAGCCCTTACCTCGTGGCAGCGGTCACGAGTTTGTTAATAAGGTAGTAGGTGGCCGTATACCAAGGAATTATATTCCGGCGGTAGAAAAGGGGGTTAATGAAGCGATTCAAGAGGGAGTTTTAGCTCGCTACCCAGTTGTTGATATTAGGACAAAAGTCTATGATGGCAGTTTCCACCCGGTTGATTCCTCAGATATATGTTTCAAGATTGCCGGGGCGGGGGCGCTAAAGAAGGGATTATCTCAGGGGCAACCTATTCTGCTTGAACCAATAATGAATATTAGGGTAACAGTTCCTGAAGACTTCACCGGTGAAATTGTTGGTGACCTAAATACCAAGCGAGCCCGGGTGCAGGGGATGAACCCTGAGGATGGAATCAATGTTATTGAGGCTCAGGTGCCCCTGGCTGAGGTTTTGCGCTATGCCATAGACCTGAAATCGACAACTCAGGGCAGGGGCAGCTACACCATGGAGTTTAGCCACTACGAAGAAGTGCCGACTCACATTACCCAAAAGATTATTGCTGAAAGACAAGCCGAGAAGGCTTCGCTTTAGTTGGGTTTATTGGTAGTGATTAGTGAGCGCTACTAACTTACTTTACTCAGCCAGAAGCTCCTCAATCTTATTAGTAAAAGCAGGTATTATCTGTTTCCAGTCTCCGACTATACCATAGTGGGCTAGTTTGAAGATATTTGCTTCAGGGTCTTTATTTATGGCTACGATTTTCCTGGAACCGGAACAACCGGTTATGTGCTGGCTAGTACCGGAGAGAGCAACAGCAATGTAAAGGTTGGGGGTAATAATTTTACCGGTGAGCCCTATCTGCAGCCCGGCTGGCGCCCAGCCATTATCAATGGGTGGTCGGCTAGCACCTACGGCTCCCTTCAGTATTTTAGCCAGTTCCTCTAATTGCTGAAAACCTTCAGCACTGCCAATACCTCTACCTCCACCGACTACTACCTCAGCGTCCTCCAGTTTTATGCCTCCTATTTCTTCTCGCACCTTCTCCAGTACCTTGGTTCTTATGGCTGACGGGTCTAAACCAGTCTCAATAGTAATGACTTCCCCTTGCCTTGATGCGTCTCGTTCCAGGGGTGACATAGCTTTGACTCTAACCGTAGCTATCTGAGGGTAGGTGTCATAGGTAAAGACAGCTTGAGCATTTCCCCCGTAGACGGGCTTGGTGTGCAGTAGGCGCTTTGAGTCAGGGTCAATATCTAGTTCCAGGCAGTCCATAGTGGCGGCTGTATTTAGCCTAAAGGCTAAGCGGGGTGCCAGGTCGCGTCCGATAGAGGTCTGCCCCAGAATGAGAATCTGGGGTGTTACTTGCTTGATTACCTTCTCCATAACTGATACATAGGAATCCGTATGGTAATCTTTAAGTAACGGGTCATCAACTACATATACCTTATCGGCGCCAAAGGCAATGGCTTCATTGGCTGTATCACTAACATCATTACCTATTAAAGCGGCGTATAATTCCTCTCCCAGGTCATCAGCCAGCTTTCGGCCGCAACCCAATAGTTCGGCCGTAATCGTGGCTAACTTCCCTTCTGTAACCTCACCGTAAATCATAACACCTTTGTGTTTAGCCACGGCTTTACCTCCTTAATTTTGGGCGAAAGACCCTTTGGTATAAAAATAGCTTAATCTCATCATTTTTCCCTGTCATTGCGAGGAGCATAGCGACGAAGCAATCTCTAAGACGGGATTGCTTCGCTTCGCTCGCAATGACGATAAGACTATATTATCTTCCTGATTGGTTGTGTCCTTGAGTCATAACGCTTTCATAGTATTTTATCTTCCCTGAGTTTCAGGGCTAGATTAACTGCTGCCTCCTCAGGGCTTTCACCTTCTATAATCTGGCACTTCACCTCACTGAGTGGTTGGAATAGCTTGACCAGGCTAGTACGACGCCCAGCAGCGCCAATTTGGGCGGGGTCAACGTCTATATCGGCTGGTTTCCAGGTAATAGGCTGTTTTTTCTTGGATGCCATAATCCCTTTTAAAGTTGGGTAGCGAGGTTCACCAAGCTCGTTGCTTACTGTAATCAAGGCCGGCAAGGATACTTCAATAATATCATAGCCGTCGTCGGTTACCCGTTCTACCCTTGCCTTATCATCGGTGATATCTATTTTTTGGGCTACGGTTACACTAGGTAGCCCGAGGAAGTCAGCGATGCCAGAGCCTACCTGCCCTGCATTCCAGTCAGTAGCCTGCCTGCCGCAAAAGATGAGGTCATAATCACCTATCTTCTTAATAGCCATAGCCAGAGCGTAGGCTGTTGACCAGCTATCACCTTCAGCAAAAGCCTCATCCTCAAGCAGAATAAGCTCATCAGCCCCCATAGAGAGAGGTTTCTTTACCACTTCCTTGAGTAGATTTGTGCCCAGGCTAATAACCGTGATTTTACCACCCTGGGCATCCTTAATTCTTAGGGCTGCCTCTACCGCCTGCTCATCAAAGGGGCTGATTACTGGCGACACCCCTGGTGATGGCACCACCTTGTTGGTGACAGTATCAACCTTGAAGCTGGCTGGTGGCGCCTCAGGGTCAACCACTTGTTTGATGCAGACAATCATATTCATAATACTGTTCCTCTTTCTGTTTATAGTTGCGGTTTAGTCTTGGGAAGAACCAAGTGGCTATTCTAGCGTTTTGGTGCTTCTATGTAAAGCTAGACTTCGAGCCAAAAGGTGAGGCAGTTAAGAAGCAGGTCAAGTAAACCTATAAGCCGAGTTCTGTATCCTTCAGATGAAGGACGGTGACCATTTATCTAGCCCTGATGTTACCATCAGGGTCAAGCGACCAACCCGGGGACTAGACCGGGCGTCCTTTCGTCCCTCTATTTGGTCTTGCTCCGGATGGGGTTTGCCCAGCCGACTGGTCACCCAGCCGCTGGTGAGCTCTTACCTCACCATTTCACCCTTATCCTTCAGTTGAAGGACGGTATGTTTCTGTGGCACTTTCCGTAGGGTTACCCCTCCTGGGTGTTACCCAGCATCCTGCCCGGTGGAGCTCGGACTTTCCTCCCTTCAGAGAAGGGCGATCACCCGGTTTACTTGACCTAGTTATACTGTAGTATAAGAGGAATTATTAGTCAATAAGCAACCTCACCCCCTTAATCCCCCTCTCCTTTGAAGGAGAGGGGGATTATATTAAAAAGAGGGGTTAGCCCCTCTAAAACTCTATTTGGTTATTTCCTCAGATTGAATTTCTTGAATTATAATTATGGCAGGTAATAGCGATAAGAGAGGAGGATTTTTTATGGGGCTAATACTCCTCTGACTTTGCCCCTTATCCTGCTGCTTTTGAAGGGGTCCCAAAAAATCCTAATTTTTCAGGTCAAAGGGGTCGACAGAGTCCGCCCCAGGAGGAGGTGAGGTTGGTAAGCGAGTTCTTAATGCCATTTTTGCCAGGCTATCAGCCTCTTGATTTTGCTGGCGCGGTATATGAGTAATGGTGAAGTCATCCAGCAAACTTTGCAGTTTTTTTACCTGTTGATATAAGGGTTTAAGGGCTGCCTTCTTCACCCGGTATTCGCCATTGATTTGCCTCACTACTAATTGTGAATCTGAGCTTATAGCAACCTGCCTAGCACCTAGCCTGGTAGCTTCTTCTAGGGCAGCAATGATGGCCCTATACTCTGCATGGTTATTGGTTGCCTGACCAATCCTTTGTGAAATGTGGGCAATGAGCTTGCCCTGCTCATTCTTTATAGTAGCGCCGATTGCGGCTGGACCTGGGTTGCCTCGCGAGGCTCCATCAGTGCATATTATCAGTCTGTTTACTTTCATTTAACTTTTATAACCCCATCCCCTTTATCCCCTTCCCCTTATTAAGGGGAAGGGGAAGATTTATGAAGAGGGGCTAGCGCCCCTCTAAAACTCCCTAAAAAGCAACTACATTCTAGTTAGCCCTATCTTCTTTCTGGTTTAATCTAGTTTTTCACTATCGTATGCTTTAAGCGTTTGAGTAAATTCCTCGATAGCCCAATAATGAAGTGCAACATAATCAGTCAGATATTGCTCACATTGAGTCTCTCGCCTCTCAACATCACTTGCCAATGCTGGAATACACCAAGATAAGTCGGGTGGCTTCCCCTGATTTGAGAAAAACGAAAAGCCAATTAGTGGGGCATACTGAGGTTTGCTATCAATATAATGAATTGTGTAAGCATGCATAAGTTGAACCTGATACATCCGTTTACGGAACTCAATTGTAGTTATGTAGCCTTCTTCTAGTAAGATTGCCTGTTCGTTAGCCTTATCCTTCATAATCATCTCTGCTAACGCAAGCTCCTGACTATATTCGCCTAGGAGCTGTCAGAGCTCTTCGGACTCACTTCGTTCAGGAGTAGGATTTGGGGCACAACTTACAAGCGGGATAGACAATGACAGGCATAAACCTATAAGTAGAAAGCAGTGCCATTTGGTTTTCATTTCAACCTCATTATCACCCCAATCTTAGGCTAGGAATAAGATACGTCCGCAGCTACTACATTGCACTGGATTATCGCTTCTTGCCTTCTGCAAATCAGTGGTGGGTAGCGATATCCGGCAGCCGAGGCATATCCCTTGCTCTATCTTGGCTACGGCTGTCCCCTTTTGTTTTTGGAGTTCGTGGTATAATTCAACTGCCTGAAGGTCAATCCTGGCTAGAAGTAATTGACGCTTATACTTGAGGTCGGACAGTATAGTTTGAATCTGTTCCATTCGGCTGGAGAGCTCTTGTTGTTGTTGGTGCCACTCAGTTTCTAGTTGCTTAAGCTGGCTACTTAGGCTAGCTACACTGGTTTCAGTTAGCTCAACCCGTTCTATTAATTCTAGTGCCTTATCCTCCAGTTGGTTACGCTTAGTTTTCAGCCCATCAATCTCATGCTGGAGGTTGGTCAATTCCTTCGGATTTTTTATGTTGCCACCATATAACTTTTTTTCGGCGGTGGTGAGCTTAATTATAAAGTCATCTAGCTCCCATTCTGCAGAATGTTGTTCTCGTTTCAATTCCTCCAGGCGCTGTTGCTCCAATTTCAGTTCAGTCTGAGTCTTAAGCACTGCTTGGCTTTCTCCTAGCTGACTGGCAATTTGGTTCACAGCCTGCTCGTTGGATTCAAGCTCCAGGTCAATCTCCTGTAGCTGGTAGAGTTGCTTAGTCACATTCATTTTTAGTGGTCTTATTCTATAACGATTATGCCATAAATATCAATTTGACTGTGATGGAATATCTACTTCATCACCTTAGAATTGACCCATAGGTAGAACTCCTTTTTGGTCATTGCTGTCTGAAGCTCTGACCCTGAATGAAGTTAAGGGGAAGAGACAGCAAATCAATCCCATGGCCGAACATTATTGAAGATTACTTAGGCCGTCTAGGTCGCAGACTCGACTTGGAGAGCGAACTCACAATGATAGGGGGGAAAAATCGAGGAGTTTTAGAGGGACGCCAGTCCCTCTAAATAATATTCCCCTTCCCCTTGATAAGGGGAAGGGGATAAATCCTTCACAGGTGAAGGATAAAGGGGATAGGGTCTTAAAAACGACAAAACATTATAGTCATAGTAGAACAAGTGTGCTATTATGATAGGTGCATAATGAGAGGGGGGAAGGATATGAGGCTATTGAGGTTAGCTGTAGAAACCCAGAACTGGGCCCTAGCCGCTCACACCATTGTTCTTGCCACTGCCATTATCCTAAAAACTAGAGGGAGCTATAATGCCAAGAGTAAAGCGAAAAAAGAGAGCCTTAAAGGGCAATCAAAACGCTAGGAAGCATGGCTTCTACTCCAAAGTACTTGACGAGGCAGAACAGCTTGACCTTGACCTAGCCTCTGGAGTTGAGGGCATAGATGATGAGATTGCCCTGCTGAGGGTAAAGATAAAGTCCATTCTGGAAAATGACCCGGAGAATATCAAGCTCATTGTGGAAGCAACCAATACTTTGGCTAGACTGGTCAGGACCAGATATAACATTACCAAAGAGCAGAAGAAGGGACTCAAGGAGGCAATAGGTAATGTCCTTAGAGATGTCGCCCTCCCCCTCGGAATTGGCATCGGAGCCAACATTAAATAGTCGGGAGTTTCCTGAAAAGCAGGAATTTTCAAAAATAAATAGACTTAGAGCTTACCAACAAGAAGTGGCACGGGCTATATTCAATAGCGTTTTCGCTAGGAAGGGACTTACCTTCTCGGTGGAAATTGCCAGGCAAGGGGGCAAGAATGAACTTTCAGCCCAGCTTGAGCTTCTACTTTTAACTCTCTATATGGCAGAGCCAATGAACCTGGTGAAGTGCGCCCCCACCTTTAAGCCCCAGACGGTTATCTCTATGATGCGGCTAAAGGATAGACTTAACGATGCTGGCTTTGATAGCATCTGGATGGCAGAATTAGGCTACATTATCAGGCTGGGCAATGCCAGGGCTATATTCTTGTCGGCTGAGGAGTCAGCCAATGTGGTGGGCAATACCGCTCATATATTGCTAGAAATAGATGAATCACAGGATGTGAGCAAGGATAAATATACCAAGGAATTCAAGCCAATGGGGGCAACCACCAATGTTACTACGGTTCACTATGGCACTACCTGGGATGATTCCACCCTTCTGGAAGAGGTAAAGCAAACCAATCTGGAATTGGAAAGGAAAGATGGGATTAAGCGCCACTTTCACTACGACTGGCAGGAAGTAGCTAAGCACAACCCAGATTACCTGGCTTATGTTGAGGCGGAGAAACAGCGTTTAGGGGAGAATCATCCCTTATTTCGCACTCAGTACTGTCTAATCCCAGTCCATGGCGGTGGGGGTTACCTGAGCCTTCAGCACCGCTCCCAGTTACAGGGTAATCACGCTCGTCTTTATGCCCCTCCGTCATTACCAGACAAGCGAGGCAAGCTCTATGTAGCTGGTATTGACCTGGCGGGGGAAGCGGAAGAAGAGGCAGGGGCTTATTTAAGAGTGGTAAAGCCACGCCAGGATTCTACGGTGGTTACTATTGGCGAGCTTGATTTCTCAATTTGTGACTCTTCTCTGGTGGGGAAACAGCCCAGGGTAAAAATTGTGGAGCACTACTGGTGGACAGGCAAAAGGCATGCCGAGCTTTATTCTCAGTTAATTGATATTCTCAAAAATGTGTGGCATTGCCGTAAGGTAGTGATTGATGCTACCGGAGTCGGTCAACCGGTGAGTTCCTTACTCAGACAGTCACTGGGTTCAAGGGTTTCTCCCTTTATCTTCACGGTGAGGTCAAAGTCGGAGCTAGGTTTCAGCCTGCTCGCCGCCATTAACTCGGGCAGGCTAAAAATGTATAGGGGTGATGGCTCAGATGAGTGTCAGCAGTTCTGGTTTGAGATGGAGAAGGCTAGGAGTCAATATCGTCCCAGCCAGACGATGAATTTCTATGTTGACCCATCACAGGGACATGATGATTTCCTGATGGGCCTGGCACTGCTGGTTGAGGCAGCCAACCAATACACGCCCCGTGGGGCTAAGGGTAGCCCATCATAAATGAAAAATACCATTACTAGGTATGCTAGCTAATAGCATTCAGCAAATGGTTTTCAGCAGATAGCTTTCCCCTCCCCGTTTTGACATTCTCGTTGCTAGTAGCCACCCACCCTTGTCATTGCCAGACATTTACCCCCTTTCGTCATTGCGAGGAGTCCTTCCCAGAAGGACGACGAAGCAATCTCGGAGGGGGGACAAGCGTGAGATTGCCACGCCCTTTATCCTTCACCAAAGGGTGAAGGATTAACAGAAGGAATCTCAATGACAGGTGAAAGAACTGGGGAGTTTTAGAGGGACGCTAGTCCCTCTAAATAATATTCCCCTTCCCCTTATTAAGGGGAAGGGGATAAATCCTTCACAGGTGAAGGATAAAGGGGATAGGGTTATTAATCCTAATAGTAGGCGGTTCTCCTGCCCAGCCAGAAGCTCAAGGCTAGAAGCAGCAAGCCGCCAAGCCCGATTAGGGTATAAGTAGCCCAAGTAGGCCAGGTAAAACCAACATAGAATGTCCCAGTGCCGGTCCAGTCCGTCTCGTTAGAGGCAGCATCTATAGCTTTTACATGCCAGTAGTAGGGGACTTTCTTAGTGCTTGACTTTAGCGCATTCTTTTCTTCTTTAGTAGTAACGGGGTATTCTGAATCGGTTAAGCCTGTCTTCTGTAATACTATAGTAGTGAAATCAGCATCGGAGGCAATCTGCAGGGTATAGGTTATGGGAAGGCTGTCGTCAGTAACCTCACTAGTGGGGTCATCGGCATCCCCACACCAGTCAAATTTCCATCCTGAGAGACCGCTATCCATAAGTGGTAGTAGTGGATACACGGTTGATGGTGGCGTTGACTCCATAGTAAAGGTAAGGTTTTTGGTATTGGCACCATCACTGACCTTCACGATGTTGGCTCCGCTGGTGCTAGCCAGAGTAGCGAAGGTAGCTGAAAAACTTCCTTCAGTACCAACAGTAGCTGAAGTTACCTCAGTGCCATCATACTTAATAGTAACCGTTCCACTAGGTAAAAACCCGGTACCGCTAACGGTAAGCTCGGTGCCGACATTGCCTCTTGTCGGGTTGATAGTGGCAGTACATTCTATAGTGAACACTGCCGTGTCTGTCTTATTAGCTGTATCCTTTGCTTTTACATCGTAGGGGCCGGCGGCTATTGCTGGCACATTAAACTTGAGATTGTCAAAACTGCCATCGCTATCAGTCCTAGCCGTTCCGCTGGTCAGGGTCATAGTAACATTATTAAAGGAGATGGTAACATCCTTCGTTTTGCTAAAGCCAGTGCCATTAACAGTTAAGGTATCACCAATTGACCCTGATGTTGGGCTTGTGGTTATTTCTGGCTCAACGGTAAACTCAGCCTCAGCCTCATAATAAGCCTTAACACTTATGGGGTGGTCACCGGCAGTACTTGGCGGAATAATAATAGTGAGGGTAAATTCACCATCTCTATCAGTTTCCTCATCGCCACTAGCTATATCTATCTTATCGCCATCGTATTGGACAGTAATGCTTCTATCGTCCCTAAAACCGACGCCACTAATCTCTATCTCGTCACCAACATTACCCTGCGTCGCGTACAGCTCAATGGTTCTTACGGTAAACTCGTCGATGGCTTCTATCTTACCCTCGCTGGTATAAGTAGCATAGACAAAGTATTCGCCACCAGTCACATCTTCATCCTCCGAGCCATCCTTCAGCTCATCAGGCACATCGAAATCGGTGTCAATGTCTCCCTCGTCCGGGTCACCTGTGTCACCAGCGTAGGTTGTTGCCACCTTCTCATAGGCATCAAGGTCATCGTCAATATAGTCGCCCTCATCGGCTTCCTCGCTGGAGAAGTAGATATAGACTCTATCCCCCGGGTCATAACCAGAGCCCGAAACATCAATCTCATCACCGATTTCACCTTGACTGGGACTGACACTAAGAGACTCCGCTGCTAGGACAGTTGTGGCTGGTATGGCCATTACCAGCAGGGCAAGAATGATGGCTAAAGCCAGAGTGCCAAAGATTCTACCACGACCTCGGAATCTATCATTGTATTTCATTAAAATAACCCTCCCTTTTTGTCCCCATTATAAGGGGGAAACTATTAGATTAGAGGGGCGTCGCCCCTATAAAAATTCTTTCATTTGAGCTAACCCTTTTATAGCATAGCTCTAGGTCAAAGTCAATACCTAGGAGTTAAAAAGTAATGACAAAATCCCATTGACGGTGGTAGAACATATGTGCTAACCTAGCTTGTATAGTTCTAACAATCAAACAATGGAATCAGAGCAAGCTAATATTATACCCGCGGAAATTAAAGATTCTTCCAATCCTTCACTATGTGAAGGACAAACTGAATTGGATTTGCCACCGGAGTATTGCCACTATCGGGATAGGGGTTGTGAGTTTGCTGATTCTTGTCTTAACTGCCCGTTCCCAAGGTGTATTTATGACCAACCTGGGGGCAAGAAGCACTGGCTGAAGAAGATGCGAAACAGGGAAATGGCAAGGCTGTTCATTAATGAGGGCAAGGCAGTAAAGGAGCTGGCATCGATGTTTGGCGTAAGCCTGAGAACGGTGCAGCGGGTGTTAAAGAAATGTTTATCAAACTCATCTCTTCAAAGGGAAGATAAGAAAAGACAGAGCTAAAAATGAATGAACAAACTATCCCCAGCCAGCTATCTCAGAAAGACAGAGACCGCATTAAAGGTTATACCGATTTACTTAATTTCTATCAAGGCACTCACTGGCAGGGTAGAGCTGTGAGGGGTGAGAAACGATTGACTTTTAATTATGCCAAGACCCTGGTCGATAAGGTCACCAGCTATTTAATGTCAGGTACTGCTTTCGCCGTTGATGCGATAGAAGATACCGATGAGGCCAGAGCCAGGGCTCGTGAAGCGGAGTTAGCTCTTAATAGTGTCTGTGAAGAGAATAATCTCGAGCAGTTGGACTTTGATACCGAGATTGACTGCGCTATCCTGGGGGACGCTTGCTATAAGGTCACCTGGGACCCTGAGGCTAAGAAAGTCAGAGTAACAGCCCCCGATGTCCAGGGTATTTACGCCTGGTGGCTTGGTGATGATGTCTCCCGGGTGTGGAGAGTTGCCTCTAAATATAGCTTATCTTCCGAAGAAGTCGATCTCTTATATAGAGTGAAGCCAAAATCAAAGACAGCCACTCTAGTTGAGGTCTGGACAGATAAGGATTTTGAGCTTTACCTGGATAATGCCATCATTGATAAGAAGCCTAATCCCTATGGCTTCATTCCGTTTATTATTTACCCTAACCTCAGAGAGCCTAAGAAGTTTTGGGGTATGTCCGATATCATCCAGATTATGGAGAGTCAGAGGGAGCTTAACCGAGCTATGAGTCAGCTTTCCCGCATCCTTGAGCTATCAGGTAATCCTATTGCCGTACTGGAGAATGTCGAGGAGTCAGAGGATATAGCCGTTAAGCCAGGTGCCGTGTGGAATATACCCGAGGATGCCAAAGCCTATCTTCTTGATTTACTCCAGGGTGGCGGCGTCAGGATGCACATTGACTATATTGATTTACTCTACCGCACTATGCACGATGTCGGTGAGTCTCCCCGGGCAGCCTTTGGCGGAGTTGAAAGAGACCTATCCGGGGTAGCCCTGGAGATTGAGCTTCATCCTTTACTACAAAAGATTAAGCGTAAGCGGATAATTAGAACCGCCGTTTATATCCATAGGGCTAAGATGATACTGAAACTCCTGGAGAAGTATACAGGTCTTACCGCCACCGATAACCGCTTGAGAGTAGTATGGGGAGCCGTGTTGCCCCAGGATGTAGCCCGGCAGGTAAATAATCAGCAGATATTAGTCCAGACCGGTATTCATTCCCGCAGGCGGGCTATGGATGACCTGGGCATTAAAGACCCCCAGTTAGAGTTTGATAGGTGGCTCGAAGAAAGAGCCATTATTCTCAAGATGAATAGAGAGCTTAGCGCACGCTCCACCAGAGGCGGTGAGCGAGAGAGAGCCATACAGTCTCAGGGAGAGAGCGTTGAGAAATAATATCCCTTCCCCACCACCGAGATTGCCACGCCCTTCCACCGAAGGGCTCGCAATGACAGGGGAAAAGAGGACGGCAATGCCCCCCCCTTTGTCATTGCGAGGAGTTCTTCCCAGAAGGACGACGAAGCAATCTCGGAGGGGATGAGGAGAGGAGAAACAATTATGACCGAAGAGGAAATCCAGGCACTAAAAGATGAGCTGGAGACAACAAAGTCCGCCTTAGGCGAGACGAAGACTGAGCTGGAGTCCGTTCGTGGGGAACTGGGGACTGCTCAAGGTGAGCGTGATACTTATAAGGATAGTATCTCAGCTAAAGAAGATACTATAACCCAGCTTGAGCAGGCGGTTGCTTCAAAGGATTCTGATATCCTCATCTTAAAGCAGGCTGCCTCCGATTCAGATGTCATTGCGAGCGAAGCGAAGCAATCTCTGGCCAACGCCGTCTCGTCCTACAAAACCACACTGTCTCAGGCTAATCCCGCTATCCCCGTTCACCTCATCACCGGTGATACCATCGAGGCGATAGACGAGTCCCTGGTAAGTGCTCAAACTATGGTTGACCAGGTAAGGACAACCATTGAGGCTGAGATTGCTGCCGGTAGAGTTCCCGCCGGAGCTCCCGCCCGGACACCGCCTGACCTTTCCGCTCTGTCACCCCGAGAGAAAATCCAGTATGCAATAACCAAAAGCTGAAAGCTGTCAGCTGATAGCTATCAGCTAAAAGGAGGCTAAAATGTCGTTACCATTAGTTGAGGCAGCTAAACTATCCAATGATGTTCTGCTACAAGGCATCGTTGAGACCATCGTTAAGGACTCTCCTATCCTTCAACTACTCCCCTTCATCGAGATTGTAGGCAATGGCTTGACATATAATCAGGAAAAGACTTTGCCCACTATCGACTTCTATAATGTCGGTGATACTTGGGTAGAGTCCACCCCAACCTTTGAGCAGATAACCGCTACCTTGAAGATTATGGGCGGTGACGCTGATATCGATAACTTCTTAAAGGCTACCCGGCATAAGTTCGAGGAAACCTTTATCTATGGCGATTCCGCAGTGAACGCTAAGCAGTTTGATGGCTTGAAGAAGCTTATTGATACAGCCACTGCCAGTGACCAGGTAATCGCTATGGGAGCTACCGGCGCTACCCTTACCCTGGCTAAGCTCGATGAGCTTATTGATGCCGTAAAGGGCGGCAAGCCTGAGTTGCTGCTTATGAGTCGAAGGTCAAGGCGCAAGATTAATGCCCTGGTCAGGGCTGCCGGTTCAGGTATGATGGAGACTGAAAGGGATAATTTCGGTAACTTCATTCAGTTGTGGAATGGCATTCCCATTGGCATTAATGACTGGATACTCGATACCCACACCCTGGTCGATAGCCTTGAGACATCTACCACTGGCGCATCCAGTTCCACCATCTATGCCCTCCAGTTCGGAGAGGGAGCCCTTTGCGGTTTAACCGCTCCCGGTCATCTCACCGTTGAGCCTATTGGCTCACTGGAGACTAAGGACGCTTCCCGCACCCGAATCAAGTGGTATGTCTCACTGGCTTTGTTTAGCTCCATCAAGGCAGCCGCCTTAATCGGAGTCACGGATTAATATAGTCATTTAGTCAATAGTCTGCAGTCAGGATTAAAGAATAAAGACTAACGACTAAAGACTAAATCTAAGGAGGTGAAAAATGGCTTTTGTTGATGCCAGCACAAGCCGAAAGGTTTTGGAGGGGAGTTGCCCAGTTAAGGTAACCTTAGCTGGAGCGGTATCGGCCGGTGACCCTCTGAAATATAGTTCGGGATGGAAGTTAGCCACCAATGAATCGGGTAAGCCTTCAATCCTTATAGCCGGTGAGGATGGAGCCGTTGGCGACATAATTACTGCTTATGGTATGGCTGTAATTGAATTCACCCACACCCTTGCCAATGTTCCCACTGAGGGAGAGCAAATCGCTGTCGCTGATAGCGGCATTTATGCCCCTGACGGCACCGGTCTTCAAGATATTGGCTATATAGTCAATATTGATGCTGACTCTTTGCATAGTCGTGGTTTGGTTTGTGGGATGATTGTTGAGCTTGACCTGGCGGGAACATAATAGTCCTTCTTGGAAGGATGGGGATTTGCCACCCCAATATCTTCTTCCTCCTTTCTATCGGGCTTTCGGGGGTTGAGCCCTAATCAACCTCCACTTAATAATAGTCAACTAGTCAACAGTCAAATAGTCAATAGTCTGCATACAGGACTAAAGACTAATGACTAGTTTTAAGGAGGTGAATTATGCCAGGCGAAGATATATTTGACCCATCGGGTAGACCAAAATCTGGTTATAGCGGAGCAGTTTATGATAACCAGGATACCGCCACCGGTGACTCTGCCCGGCGTTTTGAGACATCTCGTAAGTTGCTTAGAGATGTAGTGATAAAGGTTGCTACCAAAGCCCAGAAGTTTGGTAACTCCAGTAACCAAAGGATGGAGTTATCGGCTGGAGATAGTATCGGCTTTACTATGGTGGATATCAGCACTCTCTACTTCAAAAACGCCTCAGCCGGAGAAAACGGCACAGTTAATATCCTGGGGACGGAGGATTAGTTATGGGATGGTTAAACAAAGTTGAGAAAATAGAGACTATCTATTATAACCCTGAGCTAAGAGATACTGGTGACCTGGAGAGCGGCACAAAAACTATAACCGCTACCTCAAAGCCAGGGGCTGCCGATTACAGTAAAGTAATGAGTATGGCTAAGCCCAGTGACATTCGGATGCTTATAAAGGTAATAGGCGCCAGGTTATCGGTCACCAGGGATAGCGGCACTTCCAGTAATCTTTATTGTAGTGTCTATGTGGACGATGCCGACGGCAGTGAGGCAGATCATTGTCTCTTTGATGGTGTGGATGTTCAGGCTGGTTCTTTGCAAGTTCAAAATGTCCTGGTGGGCACTAAGGAAGTTCTCTTTAATCTGCTTAAGGATGGCTCAACTCATACCTTTTACTTCTTCTTCTGGTGTGATAGTGGTAACTCCGTAATAAGCCTAGTTGAGCTTTGGTATGGCGTAGGTGCCACAGGGGCTAGTCACTGTTTTGTTCTTACTGTAGGCCATACCGGTTTAATGATGTTTGGTATGCACAGAGGTGGGATAGGTTCGGGAACGATGCGCACCGATATTCACGGTACTATAGACCGTACTGGTTATCATAGTATGCTAGTCGCCCAAAGCTCGGCGACTATCCTCGGTTTTGGCTCTGCAGGTCTGTTGTTGACTACAGATGGGGTTGCAGTCGACCTTTGGGGAACGGTTGCTACCGACTTGATATTGATTAGGCAAGTCCAGGTAATGTTAAGGAGTGAACTATGAATTTAATAGAGCTTTACAAGAATACACCGGTAGAAAGGCATTCCTATATCCGGGTTTTCGGTGATATTGTTTTCGTCAGAGATGACGATGGCAATATTGATGAGTATCGTATCCTTGACGATGGTGAGCTCTGGCTTGTCCATTCCGATAGGGAGCAAAAGCAGTCTCTCAAGGATATAAAGACTAAGCTTGGCATAACGTCCTTCACAGGTGAAGGATAAATGAATCTATCCGATATGAGAGCCATAGTCAGGCGTGACCTACACGATGAGGATGATGCTAATTATCGCTGGACTAATGATGAGCTGGACAGGCATATTGCCCACGCCTTAAAAGAGTTCTCAGAGGCTATGCCTTATGAGCAGAAGGCTACTATAGCTACCGTTGCTGATTCCCGTGAGATTGATATATCCAGCCTCAGTGATAGGGTTATGGTAGAAGCCGTTGAGTATCCTGTTGGTGAGTTTCCCCAGAGGTATCAGCGTTACTCTCTTTGGGTGGATAGGGTTACTCTGTTAGGTGATGTAATTCCCGATGGTTCAAATTCCTATATCTACTATGGTAAGCTCCATACCCTTGATGCCGATACCTCTACCATTCCCTCTAAATATGAGGACTTAGTCGCTCTCGGTGCTACCGGTTATGCTGTGGTGGAGTGGGCAGCCAATTCGATTAATCGGGTTAATGTCGGCGGAGCAATGACACCCAGGGATTTTCTTACCTGGGGTAAGGGTAGGTTAAGTTCTTTTAAGGAAGAGCTAAAGAGACTAGGTAGGAGAAACCGGGTAAGGGTTAAATCACTCTATCCTTCACTAAGGTGAATCCTTCTGAGAAGGATGAAGGACTAATTAATGAAACTTAAAGCTGAAAGCTTATAGCTGTTAGCTAAAAAGAGGCTATTATGTCAGACAATAAGCCTATATATGATGCACAACCCAAGACTAAGGAAGGTCTACCCTGGCAGGCATTCGCTATTGTCGGTGATAAGGATGAGCCTGATACTTGGAAGCTCCCACATCACACCAAAGCTATATTTCGAGCCATCAAGGGCAGGCTGGATATCGATAAGACTGTAGATTGGAATAGGATGTCGGCTGCCGTGGCTGCCCTATCACCAGGGGGTTATCGTGGTCAGCGAGTAGATGCCGGTCCCGAAGATATCCTTAAAGCAGCCAAGCACCTGGCTAATCACTACCGAAAGGCGGATAGGCCCTTGCCCGATACCCTGGCAGCCCTGGTTTAAATATTTATTCTGTCATTGTGAGTCCTTTAGCGGAAGGACGAATCAATCTCTTAGGAGTTCAAAATGAAGCGTAAGACAGAGTTTCACGAAGCCATCAAGGTGCTCGTTAGACCGTTTATCATTGTCTGGGGTTTTATGGTATATGGCATCTGTGTTATGACTGAGGTCGAAGTCCCAGCCCTGTTAGCTGGACTTGTTGCCGCCGTCATCGTTGAATACTTTGGTGAGCGAGCTATTAAGCGTCTTAAGGAGTAAGCTGATAGCTGATCCTTCATCTGAAGGAGAGCTAAATTATGAGGACTCTATCGGCAACACTTCTAGCCGAACAGAAATTGGCTACCAAGACGCCCTATGTTAAGGTTGAAGCCAAGAACCTCATCAATGGAGTTGTCCGTCTTGATTGGTCTCGGCTCTATGCTGGTTCAGAGGTTGATTGCTTTCACGCCCTGGCTATGCCGGGGGATGGTAGCCTCATTCGTCTCAGGGTAACTCCACCAGGCGATAGTAGAAAGCTTTACTATCAGAGAGTAACCAACCCCGATGAAAACTCTGATTATACTTCCTGGACATATCTCAGTATTTATAACGCAGTCATTGTCGCTTCTTGTGCTGAAGACTCTAATGTAAGTCAGTTTTATATTAGGAATACTCGGGCTATTTATCATCGAGAGTCAACCGATAATGGTGCCAATTGGGGGAGTTGGAGCTTAATCGGTTACACTCCTACTACTGCTATTTATGGTATTGCCGCCGATTATAAGTCTAATGGCGATATCGCTCTATTCTATGCTGACCAGGCTACTCTCTATGTGATGAAGCGTATAAGTGGTAGCTGGGGTAGTGCCAGTTCCTGGGGTAAGTCAACTGGCGATTTATCGGGTGTGGCTACTGTCTATGATAGTGATTGGAATTTACTCGTTACCGGCAAGGATACTTCAGGTAATTATAAGTTGTGGTCTGTCATCTATGGCGATGGCGGTGATGTATCCTCTGGTAATTGGTCAGCCCTCAAAGAGATAGCTTCGGCTGAATCAGGAGCTGGCTTTGAATATCATCGAGTCTTCATCGACAAGCCCGCCTCTAGTCCGCCTCTGGCGGATGTCTATCGTGCCTTCTATGTCGATGGGTTTACTGGCACAGAAAGTTATAATCGTCCTTTTTGGACTCATTCTATTCCTGGTACTACCTTTCTTAATAACCTGTGGCGTGAGCCAGTGCCCTTCAACTTATCCTCCGAGTATGGTCTGGCTGTATGCCACGACGGTGCTTATTGTTGGCTGTCAAGTCCCAATGGAGTATGGAGAGCCTCCCTGGTTACTCAAACGCTTGATTTGACCTCTGATATCCTCTCCGCACGGCTTCAGCAGAATCCCGATCTCGGCAGCCTAGTAATTGAGCTTGATAATAGTGAGGGAGATTATGCCTCTCTCCCTTCTCCCCTAGATATCGGTTGTCAGATAAATTTCAGCCCAGGTTATGTTACCTCTTTGGGTAATGAGGTTAGCTTAGGTTTAACATTTATTTTAGAAGCCTATGAGTATATCTCTGCTGGCGGTAAGTCTATGCTGGCACTTCACGCTTTTAACTCCTGGAAGGCTATCAATCTATGGAAAGCCAGGCATCAGTTCCGATGGAATAAATCCGCTAATGAGCTGTCCATCAAGGGTATCCTTGAGTTTATTTTAGCTAGGGTTGGCTTGAAGTTAGAGGTGGTCTCCCAGTCTACCGCCATCACTGGCACTTATCACGAGTTCACCATCAATCCTAATAATCGTGGTCTTACTGTAGTAAGTAAGCTATTGTCTTTCGTTCCCGATGTTATCTTCTTTGAAGGCCAGAAGGCTTATCTGGTCAATCCCCAGTCTTCGGATAGTTCAGTTTATAGTTATGTTACTCCCCAAAATACTGACCATCCTTTATTCGAGGGCAGATATTTTGTAGGTGCATCAAAGTTCAATCGAATTCAAGTTGAAGGTTTATCCGCTGGTGGTAGTGTTATTATTTCCGAGAACTTTGATTGGGACGAGATAAATAATATCTATGATAGGTTTAAACAAGTCTATTATACCAATCTTGATACTCTCGCCAAAGCTCAGTCCATAGCCTCTGCTTATTTTAGAGAAGCCGAGATTGAGTCAGCCAAGGGCATTATTCGGATTCCAGTTAATTGTGGTCAGCAACTCTATGATGTAATTGACATAACCGACTCCAGGTCTGGTTTCTCTGCTGAGAAGAAGCGAGTTATGGGGCTAGTCCTGGTCTATAAGCCAAGCCAAGGTCTGTATGAGCATCGATTGTGGCTGGGGGCAGTGTAGGGACTAGGCATCATCGCAATACCAAGACTTAAGACTTAACATATTTTAGCATTCGGAGCGAGGTTACTTCTGGAATTGGTCTCTCTAGATTTATGCGTAATTACTTAATATAGTTTATAAACTAAAGGAGGATAGGGTTTTAATAAATATCTAAAGGGAGTTATGAGGAAATGAACTTGAGGAAAGCAGTGCTTAAGAGTTTTAACTCTGGTGATTACATGGCTACTATCCAGCTCACTGGCAGCTACAAGGTTTACCTGGAAGGTATTGCTGTGGCCAGAAATTTGCCAGCGGGAGAAATGGCTCTGGGCAGGAAGGTAGCGGTTATATTTTTTGATGACCATAACCCCAAAGAAGCAGTAGTGGTTGCCGTTTACACCTAGGTTGCGGTATAACCGAATTACACTACGAGCTTCACTACTGTTGCCCCTTGTCTGCATAATCCAGTTAAGTCACCCCGTATTGGCAGGTAGCGCTGATTGCCGACCCCGAGGTTATATACAATGCTGTTGACAATAGTCGCTGAACATGTTATTTTTATGCCGAGGGTCAATACAACTGGCTCTTCAGATTATGAGGCAGGAAGGAAGTATCTTTGAATTATACTATCAATAAAAACCAGGGGTTAATGACTGTCGAGGAAGTTTCTGAATATCTGCGCATTTGTCGAGCCAGTGTTTACCGCTTGGTAAAGAGAAACAAGATACCGGTAAGTCGAGTCGGTAAGCGTCTCCGTTTCAGGAAGGAGACACTTGAGGAATGGCTAACGCGTATGGAAAATCTCAACCACGATTCACACTAAAAAATAGAAATGAGGGAACAATAAAAAGATGAAGGCAATATCCATAATCGTCACAGTAGCCATAATTATTGCTGCTGGAGCAGATTAAGGAGCAGAAAAATAAAACAACTGTCAAGAAACCTGAATAGAGCTTAGGAAATAGCTGAGGAAGTGGTTTTATGGAGGGGAAATTGGAGATACTTATTGTAGGTAATGATGTGGGCCTGACTTCAAAACTGCAGGACATTCTGGAGGCGGAAGGCTACACTACTGCGGTTGCTCATGATGGTCACATTGCAATCAGCATCTACCGTGAGAAGGTGTTTGATCTGGCGATCGTTGATATTAAGCTACCTGATATGTTAGGTATGGAGCTAACTCGCCAATTGAACGAACTACAGCCCGAGGTGGGATATATTATTATCACCGGCTATGCTTCTCTGGATAATGCCATTGAAGCGGTAGAGATGGAGAAGATAATAGCCTATGAAACGAAGCCGATTGATATGAACCATTTCCTGGCTCTTATCAAGCAGGTAGCTGAGCACAAGCATACTGAGCTGGCACTGCGTCAAGAGAGAAATAGGGCGCAAAAGTACCTTGATATGGCTGGAGTTATGCTCGTAGCTATTGATGCTGACCAGAGAGTCAGTCTAATAAATAGAAGGGGTTGCCAGGTCTTGGGATATAAAGAGGATGAGGTTATTGGTAAAAACTGGTTTGTCAATTTTCTTCCGGAAAGATTTGGGGATGAGGTGAAAGCTGTTTTTGACAGGTTGATAGGTGGAGAAGCGGAGGCGATTGAATATTTTGAAAACCCGATTTTAACTAAGAATGGTAAGGAGAGAATTATTGCCTGGCACAATATCGTATTGACAGATGAACAAAGCAATATCATCGGTACGCTGAGTTCTGGAGATGACATAACCGAGGCCAAGCAGGTAGAGAAAAAGATAACGCAGGCTGCTAAGGAATGGAGGACAACCTTTGACTCTATTACTGATTTAGTTTCCATTCATGATAAAAATTTCAGGATTACCAGGGTGAACAAAGCTTTTGCTGATACCTTTAACATGAGACCCAAAGAGCTTATCGGTAAACTCTGTTATGAAATAGTCCATGGTACAAATGAGCCTGTGCCCAATTGTCCTCATAAAAAAGCAATGGAGCATAAAAAGCCGGCGATGGGGCAATTCTTTGAACCTTCCGTGGGGATTCATCTTGAAGTGTCTACATCGCCTATATTCAATGAGAAAGGCGAGGTTGTGGCTTCTGTTCATGTTGCCAGAGACATCACCGAACGTAAGAAAATGGAGGAGCAATTAATTGTTACTGACCGGCTGGCTTCGCTTGGCGAGCTGGCGTCAGGTATCGCCCACGAGCTTAATAATCCGCTGACCGCTGTTATTGGTTTCTCAGACCTACTGTTAGAGAAAGACCTCCCTGATTATGTCAAAGAAGACCTTACAGTGATAAACAGGGAGGCCAAACGCACTTCTCGCATAGTCAGAAATCTGCTCACCTTCGCCAGAAAGCATCCTGAAGAAAAACAGGCCGTAGATATAAACAATTTAATAGAGAACGTACTAGAGATTCGCGCCTACCAGCAGAAGGTAAACAACATTGAGGTGAATACTCAGTTAATCACTGACCTGCCGGAAATCATGGCTAGCCATTTTGAGCTACAGCAGGTCTTTGTAAACATCGTTATCAACGCCGAGCATTTTATGATTGAGGCACATAATAGAGGCACCCTGACTATTACTACGGAAAGGACAGGGGAAATTGTCAAGGTTTCCTTTGCTGATGATGGTCCTGGTATTGCTAAAGAGAATCTGAGGCACCTGTTTAACCCGTTCTTTACCACCAAGGAGGTGGGTAAGGGGACGGGACTGGGCTTGAGCATCTGTCATGGAATAATTAGCCGGTGTGGTGGCAGGATATATGCCGAAAGCGAATTAGGTAAAGGAGCCACCTTTGTTGTGGAATTACCTATCACTATTGATAGGGAAGGAGCCGTGAAATGAAAAAATCCAGCGCTGGCGAAAAGAAAATCCTGGTGGTTGAAGATGAACCAGCAATTTGCGATGTTTGTTGGAGAGTACTTACCAGTAAAGGGTTTGAGGTGGACACTGCTGCTAATGGAGAAGTGGCTCAAGATATGTTAGGGAAAAAGGACTACGACCTTTGCCTAATTGACATCAGGACCCCCATAATGAACGGTAGAGAACTCTATCAATGTATACAGGAGAAATATCCCAAGCTAGCCAACGGGGTGATGTTCACTACTGGAGATGTGATGGGTGGAGACACGCAGATTTTTCTGGGGCAAGGTGGCAAACCATTTCTGCCTAAACCATTTACTCCTGAAGAGCTAAAGACCATAGTCAAAGATACTCTAAAGAGGATGGAACAATGACTACCGAACAAGAAAGGATACTTATTGTTGATGACGAGGAGGCAATCAGGAGGCTTCTCTATCAGAAGCTGTTAGGCGAAGGCTACCGTGGTGAGGAAGCTGGTAGTGCTGAGCAAGCTCTGGATAAACTACGAAGTAACACAATTGAGCTGGTGCTTCTGGATATTAAGATGCCGGGCAAATCAGGAGCCGAGCTATTGCCTGGAATAAAAGCCAGTTATCCTGATACGGCGGTGATTATGGCTACCGCTATAACTGATACTAGTACTGCTATCCAGTGCATGAAGGAGGGGGCTTACGATTATTTAACCAAGCCCTTCAACCTGGATGAGGTTATCTTAAGTGTGGACAGGGCTCTGGAGAAAAGGAGGCTGGAGCTTGAGAACAGGGATTACCAGCAGCACCTGGAACAGAAGGTTGAAGCACAAGCCAAGAAAATACGTGCCTCATTTCTTAATGCTATGACTGCCTTAGCCTATGCACTGGAAGCCAAGGATATTTATACCAGTGGTCATTCGCAGAGAGTAGCCGAATCTGCGGTAGCTATAGCCAAGGAGATAGGTATGCCGCCAGACAGTATCAATAAAGTACGGCTAGCTGGACTAGTTCATGATATCGGTAAGATAGGAGTAAAGGAATCTGTGTTAAATAAAGTAGGTAAACTCACCGACGATGAGTTTGAGCATATAAAGGCGCATTGCGAAATAGGGGAGCACATCTTAACTCCTATTGTAGAAGACGAGGAAATTTTGAAGGCGGTCAGGCATCACCACGAGCGCTACAATGGCAAAGGTTACCCTGATGGGTTGTCCGGTGAGCAAATACCACTGGGTGCCAGAATTCTGGCGGTGGCTGATGCCTATGATGCAATGACATCTGAGCGTTCCTACCGGAAGGCAATGAGTGATGAAACTGCTTGTACTGAGATAGAGCGTGGTAAGGGCACCCAATTTGACACTGAGGTAGCCGACGCCTTTCTCAGAACTAAGAAATCCGCAACTTCTGCGGTTTGATTGCAGCACATCTAGGACTGAGGGGGCTATTTGATTAGCTGGTAATTGAGGGTTTATTAAAACTATGGAGGTGCTAGTATACAAATAGATGAACTTCTTAAACTAATGTTAGATAAAGGGGCTTCAGATTTACATCTGAAGGTGCCAAGCCCAGCGGTGCTCCGCATTGATGGAGTGCTTATACCACAAGAAGATTTGCCACCGGTTACACCAAAAGATGTTGAAATGGTATTTGAAAATATTACTACTCGGAGTCAAGGCGAGGCTTTTAATAGAGAGATGGAGTTAGATTTTGCCTATAGTCTTCCCGGGTTGGCTCGATTCCGAGTCAGCGTATTGCAACAAAGAGGCACAATGAGCCTTGCCTTCCGGTTCGTACCATTTACAATCCCGTCCATTGATGAATTAGTACTACCCCAAATTTGCAAGGAGCTTATTCGTAAACCAAGAGGTCTTATCCTGGTAACTGGTGCTGCCGGCAGCGGCAAGTCGACTACGCTGGCAGCGATGATAAATCATCTCAATGAAAGTGAGAGACGAAATATAATTACTATTGAAGACCCTATTGAATACTTATTCCGCGATAAAAAATGTATTATCCGGCAGCGAGACCTGGGGGATGACACTAAATCTTTCTCCACTGCTTTAATACATGCCATCCGCCACGACCCGGATGTAATTGTCATCGGAGAAATGCGTGATTTAGTCACGATAAGCACGGCTATGACGGCGGCTGAGACGGGACACCTGGTGCTGGGTACACTGCATACCATCGACGCTGCTCAGTCTATTGACCGTATAATTGATATATTCCCGCCTAGCCAGCAACGGCAAATGAGACTACAGTTGTCACAGGTAATAGAGGCAGTACTATCACAGACCCTCTTACCCCGTATTGAGGGAGGGCGAATAGCTGCCTTTGAGATTATGCTTACCAATAGCGTCATCAGGAGACTCATCCGTGATGAGAAAATCTTCGAAATACCGGCTAACATAGAGGTTGGGACTCTAGAGGGAATGCAGACCCTGGACCAGGCGTTGGCTAGTTTGGTTAAAAGGGGCATAGTTACTCAACAAGAAGCTATAATGAGAAGCAGCAATCCAGTAAAATTGCAGCAATCGTTTCAACCTCAACAGGAGACATTTGGAGTTTGATGCGGTGGCTGACTCTGTGATATATAATTGTTACTATCAGAGGGTACTGTTGATTAATTAGTAGGAGGATTAGGATGCAGAGCCAAATGAGTGGGAAGAAAATACTTGTAGTTGATGACGAAGAAAATATCAGATTATTGGTAAGCAGTATGCTGGGCAAAGACTATACCGTTCTCAAAGCAGGTGATGGAGAGGAAGCAATAAAGATTACTCGCGACCAGAAACCAGACCTCATCCTGATGGATATTATGATGCCCAAGGTGGATGGCTATACTGCCTGCCACACAATTAAGCAAGACCCGACTACCAAGACAATTCCTATAGTCATGCTTACCGCACTAGGGCAAGAACTTAATGTGAAACTTGCTAAACAGACGGGTGCTGATGGGTATATAACCAAGCCATTTAGTCCCCAGGACCTGCTGGATACAATTGACAGACTGTTGAAAAGCCCTGAGTGAGGCGTGATGCTTGTTTATCAAGACAGGCGTTTGGTATGATAAGGACTACCTAGTTCTCACCTGAGGCAGCGTGAAGTAGAAGGTACTCCCCGTACCCGGCTCGCTCTCAAACCATATTTTGCCGCCATGATGTTGAATCACTGACTTACAAATAGCCAGACCAAGTCCTGTCCTCTGAGGAACATCTTTGTGCTCAGTCTTATAGATTTCTTCCAATGGTTCAAACACTCTATCTTTGATATCAGGAGGAATGCCTATCCCAGTATCGTAAACAGAAAGGCGGGTATTGTCCGCGTCGTTGGTAATGCCGACTTTGATGTCCCCTTCTATGGTGAATTTAATGGCATTGTCTATGAGTCTGCTTATGACATCCTTTAGGCGGTCAAAATCCCCATAAACAAGCGAGGAGGTAGCACCACTATCAACTGTCAGCGTTAGTTTCTTTTGAAGGGCTAACCCTTGCTTGGTATTTACTGATTCAGTAGCCATTTTCAATATGTCCGTCTCGGTCATATGCCATTCTACCTCGCCCGCTTCTAACTGCGACAGATAAAGGATATCGCTCACTACAAGTGTCAGGTGCTGTGACTCACTATGTATTATCTTGGCGAACTCTTTTCGTTGTAGATCGTCTTCGTCGGTAGTGAGTAATAACTCACTGAAGCCAAGAATTGAGGTTAGGGGGGTACGAAGGTTGTGAGAAACATTAACCAAAAGACGAGCCTTGTTTACATTCGCCTTCTGGAGTGCTCCATATAGCTTCTCCAGGTCTCTTTTTCGTTCCAGCTCCCTTTCTTTGGCTTTCAATTTGCTAGAAAGACTACCGCCAAGGAAAGCGACCAAACAGAGAGTCATTATTTGAAACATAAGCCAGATGACCATATCAATGAATTCAGAATAAGTTGTTGGGATAAACAGGGATGAGGCGGCAATCAGCCCCACTAATTCCAGTAGCTTCATAGTACCAATCAGTATTACAGCCCAGGCAATCGAAAGCGCACTGGAAGGTAGAT
>Ga0114922_10000685_pt1 | contig 32592 bp, 31 predicted proteins | sample AartaG_FD_100975 | JGI IMG/M metagenome (GOLD analysis project Ga0114922, IMG submission 100975) | Deep subsurface microbial communities from Aarhus Bay to uncover new lineages of life (NeLLi) - Aarhus_00045 metaG | ecosystem: Environmental > Aquatic > Marine > Oceanic > Sediment | place... | reverse complement strand
CTATGTCGGATTTACGAAAGATCTCAAGCTAAGATTTGAGCAACATTCCAAAGGACGCATAGAATCAACAAGGGATCGAAGACCTTTGACACTAATATACTATAAGGGTTGCTTAAACCAGGAGGATGCAACCAAGCGGGAGAAGTACCTGAAATCTTACCATGGAAGGATGTTTCTGAAAAACAGGCTCAAATCTTATTTAACCGGGTGAACGAAGCGCAACTTTTGACCTATTTGAAATTAACCAGCATTAAAATTGGTCTGCTTATCAATTTCAACGTACCTATCTTAAAAGAAGGAATAAAACGGTTAGTACTGTAAATCGAAAAAGTTTTACATTTTGAGATCTAAACCCTGTGATCTCTGTGACTCTGTGGTAAAATTTTTTAATTTCTAAAATGCAACGAATTCTCTCATCAATCTACTTTCAAGTCCTTATACTGGTATCTTCCTTCCTCATCCTCTTCAATCATACCATTATAGAACTAATTAAGGACTGGTCTGACAATCCCAATTTTTCACACGGATTTTTCATCCCTTTTATCACTGCCTTTATGATATGGCAAAAAAGAGAGGAGCTATCAAAGCATGCATTAAGAACAAGTAGTTGGGGGTTATTGGTCATTGCAACAGGCATGTTATTGCATATCGTAGGTAACATCGGTGCTGAATTTTTTATGATGAGAATCGCCATTATCCTGACAATTTTTGGCCTCTCGATATACCTCATGGGGGGTAGAATTACTCGAAGAATAGTTATCCCTATAGCTTATTTACTCTTCATGGTACCTATTCCAGCAATCATCTGGAATAAATTGGCGTTTCCGCTCCAACTCTTCGCAGCCAACTTATCGGCATATGTCATCGATCTAATGGGTATTTCGGTCTTACGGGAAGGGAATATTTTGCATTTATCAAATACCACACTTGAAGTTGTAGATGCCTGTTCCGGCCTCCGGTCCTTAACATCATTATTAGCATTAAGTGGGGCATTTGCCTATATTATTTCTTTGAGTGTTATTTCTAAATGGATCCTTTTTGTCTCAGCCATTCCCATTGCCGTGGCTGTAAATATCTTCCGTTTATCACTGACATCCGTTTTAGCTCAATTATTTGGGGCAAAAGCAGCAGAAGGTTTTCTGCATGAGATATCAGGGCTGTTGGTCTTTGTTATCGCTTTTATTTTTCTTTTTGTTATCTACTTGGCTCTATTAAAATTTGAAAAAATTCAGACTCATTCAACATAAATTTAAAAAAGAAAATTCCTGATCTATCAACGATAAACAATCAGTTATTAGCTAATGGAATTTTCACCTATGTATCATCATTATTCCTATAAGATTTAATTGGCAGCAAGAATCCTAAGTGTTGGCAAAAAATTTAACTATATTGGACGAGAAGCCATATGCTAAATAACCAACAAACAATAATTATATGTTAATGCTAAATTAGGGAGATGAAACTCTATGGGCTTAAAAGTTGCTTTTGTTGGCGCAGGTTATTGGGGCAAGAATTTAGCCAGGAATTTTTATGAGCTCGGAGTGCTTGATGTGATATGTGACACCAATAATTAATGTTTTCAATCCGCGTTCAGAGATTCCCCGCATGAACGAATTATTACCCACCCTTGTAAAAAAAGGGGCCACGATGGGGGCCAACTCCACAATTATATGCGGCCATATCATTGGGGCATATTCGTTTATTGGAGCTGGTGCTGTGGTAATAAATGATGTTGCAGACTATGCCTTCATGGTAGGGAATCCGGCCAAACGGAAGGGCTGGATGTGTGCTTGTGGAATCCAGATTGCTTTTGAGGCAGATGGGGCCATATGTCAGGTTTGTGGCCGAAAATACAAAAAGCTCGAAATAGACAAGATTCAAGAGATCTAAAAGCAATAGACAGATGAAAGTACCATTATTGGATCTAAAGGCACAGTACAAGAGCATACGAACAGAAATTCAGGATGCTTTGGAAGAAACACTGGAAAGTCAACAATTCATATTGGGGCCAAAGGTAGCAAGCCTTGAAGAAGCGGTGTCTACCTATTCTGGTTGTCAATACGGTATAGGGGTCAGCTCAGGAAGTGATGCTTTACTGATTTGCCTCATGGCAGAGGGAATTGGCCCAGGTGACGAGGTAATCACTTCGCCTTACACGTTTTTCGCTACAGCTGGAGCGATATCACGGACTGGAGCTACACCCGTATTCGTGGATATCCAGCCTGATACTTACAATATTAATCCAAGACTGATTCAAGATAAAATCTCCTCAAAAACACGAGCCATCATCCCGGTTCATCTTTACGGGCAATGTGCCGACATGGATTCTATTTTGCAAATCGCAAGAAAAAACGACTTGGTGATTATTGAGGATGCAGCTCAGGCTATAGGAGCAGAATGCGTATTTAAAAATTCTTTATCTTCGACTATTCGAAGAGCTGGGTCCATGGGCGACTACGGGTGTTTTTCATTTTTTCCGTCAAAGAACTTAGCATGTTTTGGCGATGGTGGAATGGTTGTTACGAACGAGCCAGATCGGGCTGAAACACTGAGGATATTTCGTGGGCATGGTTCCAAGCCAAAGTACTACCATAAAGTCATAGGAGGTAATTTCAGACTCGATGCACTTCAGGCAGCGGTACTGTCAGTAAAATTACATCACCTGGACGAATGGACAGCCAGGCGCCAACAAAATGCCTCCTGGTATGATAACGCTCTTCAAAAGGCCGGACTTATTGACAAAGGTCTTATCACTTTGCCAAAAGCAGTCTGGAAGGAAAGACTCACCGAATCCAAGCACAGTGAGACATCGGAAATTAATAATTTGGGTAATCATTATCACATTTATCACCAATATGTAATCGAAACTCCTAAACGTGATGAACTCAAGTCATTCCTTACAAGCAAAGGTATCGGTACAGCGATCTATTACCCGGTTCCTTTACACTTGCAGCAATGCTTTGCAAACCTTGGGTATCATTCTGGTTCTCTCATTATCAGTGAGGAGGCAGCAGAAAGAACACTTGCTTTACCTATATATCCTGAATTGACTTCTGAGCAACAGAATTATGTCGTTAATGCAATAATTGAAGGGTTATCTTAGATGAAGATAGTAAGTATTGTCGGAGCTCGTCCACAATTCATCAAGGCAGCGCCCGTAAATCGGGCCATTGAATGTCACAATCGGCGAGGCAGCAATCCACAGATAGCTGAGATACTCGTGCACACTGGTCAGCATTATGATTATAACATGAGCCAGATATTTTTTGATCAACTGAAGATCCGCAAACCACATTATCATTTGGGGGTAGGATCTGGAAATCATGGTGAGATGACTGGTATGATGCTGACCAGGATTGAGGAAGTCCTTTTAAAGGAAAGTCCTGACCTGGTTTTGGTTTATGGGGACACAAATTCCACGTTAGCTGGCGCCCTTGCCGCAGTCAAAATGCATATTCCTGTGGCTCACGTTGAAGCCGGCTTACGGAGTTTTAATCGTCGTATGCCCGAAGAAATCAATCGAGTAATTACAGATCATATTTCCAGTCTTCTCTTTTGCCCTACTGAAACTGCAGTAAATAATTTAAAAAAGGAAGGCATCTATGGTGAAGGAGCAATTAACAATAGGCTATCAGCTACAAGCTATGCGCTGCCACGGATCGTGGCTAATGTAGGCGATGTAATGTATGATGCCTTTCTTTTCAATAAGGAGCTATCTTATAACAAATCTAAAATTCTTTCAGAACTTGAGCTGGAACCCGGCTCATATTGTTTGGGAACGGTTCACCGGCAAGAAAATACGGAAGACCCACAGAGGCTATTGAATATATTCACTGCCTTTGAAGAACTTTCAAGCGCAGATTGTCCCTTCATCATACTGCTTCATCCAAGGACAAAAAAGGCTCTTAAGCAAGATAATAAGAAAAAACACTTCAAACCCCACGTGCGGTTTCTTTCCCCTACAAGTTATTTAGATATGATTGCTTTGGAATCTCAGGCAAAAGTCATTCTGACTGATTCTGGTGGTGTACAAAAAGAGGCTTATTTCGCTGAAATTCCATGTGTGACTCTAAGAGACGAAACAGAATGGATAGAAACGGTAGAAGCTGGGTGGAATTATCTCGGCGGTGCAGATGTCAATAAAATCATATGTGCTTTTCAAAAAGCAGCCGATTCATTACCCAAAAAAAAGATGAATCTCTTTGGGGACGGCAATGCTAGTCAAAGCGTTTTACAGTATCTTATCTCATTATTCTCCGATGGAGCTATCTAATGAGGCCGACCGGATTTGCAAAGAACAACGTTGCATTAATCGCTAAAATTTTGCGGTGCTATCACAGTAGATTAGATATGAGAAACATCTTGAATATCCTCGCTTTTGAAAACATAAATATCAATCAGTTAAAGTTATTATTACTGGCCTTATACATTGATTATCACTACTTGTGGAGGTATCAATTCTGATGTGTGGAATAGTTGGGATTATAAATAAAAATGGACGACCAGTAGATTTGTCTGTGCTTACGCAGATGGCAACGCAACTCAATCACCGCGGCCCAGACGATGAAGGGCACCTAATCAAAGGTTCTGTAGGGTTCTATCATAAGCGTCTATCCGTGATTGATCTCGTCTCTGGCCATCAGCCAATGACCAGTGGGCCTTTTAGCATTGTCTTCAATGGAGAGATTTATAACTACATTGAGCTCCGTGAGTCTCTGAAGCAACGCGGGCATTCTTTTCGTACCAATTCTGATACCGAGGTTATACTACGGATGTATGCTGAGCACGGGCTGGATTTTGTTAGCCAGCTAAACGGTATGTTTGCATTTTTGCTTTATGATCAAGAACGAGGCCGTATTATCATAGCCCGCGATCACTTCGGCATAAAGCCGCTTTACTATTACGCCAATAAGGACCACCTTCTCTTTGCTTCGGAAATCAAAGCCCTCCTTGAACATCCTGCGGTGGTAACGGAAACAAACTATACTTCTATCCAAGACTATTTGACATTCCAGTATGTGCTGGGTGATGCGACTCTATTTAAGGGAATTCAGAAGTTACCTCCAGGGTATTATCATGTAATAGACCTTACTTCGATGAATATCGACATTGTTAAATATTGGGAGCCGAAATTTCCTGTGGACACTCACCACACTGAGGAATATTTCATATATCAACTTCAAAGGTTGCTGGAAGATACTGTGACAATCCAACTACGAAGCGATGTGCCAGTCGGAACTTACCTGAGTGGGGGAATGGACTCAAGTATCGTTACACTTTTAGCAGCTTCTAAGCATTCAGGAAGAATCAAGACCTTCACGGGCGCATTCCGTGAAGGCCCAGATTTTAACGAGACCGAGTATGCACGGGAGGTGGGAGCGGCTTGTAACGCGGAGATGTTTGAGGTTTATCCAACTGAAACCGAGTTCATAGATCTTATGCCGCACCTTATCTACCATATGGATGAGCCTGTGGCCGGGCCAGGTCTATTCCCCCAGTATATCGTCTCACGACTTGCATCTAATGAAGTTAAAGTGGTTTTGGGTGGACAGGGAGGGGATGAGATTTTCGGAGGTTACGCCCGCTACGTTGTGGCCTACCTCGAACAGGCCATTAAGGGAGCCATCTTTGAGACCACCGAGGAGGGGGAGCATATCGTTTCGCTCCGATCAATCCTGCCAAACTTACCCTACTTGCAACGCTATATCCCAATGCTTCGCAGCTTCTGGGAAAAAGACTCATTTGAGCCCATGGATCGGCGTTACTTCCGTCTTATTGATCGCAGTGGGGGTAATCTGGATTTTTTGAGCGATGATTTCCATGCTCATTATGACCGTGAAGATATCTTTTCTCGATTCCAGCGCATTTTCAATCATCCAGATACATTATCGTATTATAACAAGATGATCCATTTCGATATGGTTGCCAGTCTCCCCGCACTCCTCCAGGTGGAGGATAGGGTGACTATGGCTGTTTCGCTGGAGTCAAGAGTCCCGCTGCTTAACCATCACATATCTGATTTAATCACCAGCATGCCGCCGGGTATGAAGTTCAAGGGTGCCGAAATGAAATATATCTTTAAGAAGGCGATCCGACACCTTCTGCCTACTAAGATCTTCGAACGCAAGGATAAGATGGGTTTTCCCGTGCCTCTGCACCTGTGGTCTAGGAGTGGTGTCAGAGATTTTTTTCGAGATATTCTGTTTTCGTCTGCTTGTCGTGATCGTGGGATCTTCAATATCAGCGAGATGGAGAGGCTGATTGAAAATGAAGATGCTTTTGGGCGGCGACTTTGGGGTTTGGTTAATCTCGAACTCTGGTTTAAAGAATTTATAGATGGTAGTTGATTAAGGTAATTTTGGAGGTGGTTATGTATGGTCCAAATAGTAGTAACGGAAGGCATGTCTGGAGTGTCAACAAAATCGCTGTAGTCGGGCCAGGAATAGTTGGGATGCCCATGGCAGCACTTCTCGCCCATGCCAAGATCTGTGAAGGAACCGACAAGCCCGCTAGGGTGATAGTAATTCAGAGAAATTCACCGACTTCAGGCTGGAAGGTGCAAGCAATTAATTCCGGACGCTCTGTCATTGGGGGCATTGAACCGGGTTTGGATCGGATTGTATCTAGTGCGGTATCTGAAGGCCTTTTAAGCGCCAGCCATGATTTTTCAGATCTTTTAGATGCCGATGTGATACTGGTTTGTGTTCAGACAGACAAGGAGGGGTTTGGTCCTGATTATGGTCCTATGTTAAAAGCATTAACTGATATGGCGTCTGCACTTCAAAGCAAGCCTGCTGAAAAGATGCCCCTTATTATTTTTGAGTCGACCCTTGCACCTTCATCTATGTCCACTTTGGTAAAAAAGCACTTCTCAAAGTATGGCCTAGAGGAAGGCCGTGATATTCTGCTAGGTAACAGCCCTAATCGTGTGATGCCCGGACGTCTCGTAGAACGTGTAGCTGATTCGGACAAGTTGATCGGAGGATTGAGCCCGATCACTACGCAACTAATAAAAAAGTTGTATTCGAATATCGTTACAAAAGGAGATCTTCATATTACCAACAGCCTGACCGCTGAGGTTGTCAAGACACTGGAGAATACTTATCGGGATGTCCGGATCGCCTATGCTGCCGAAATTGTCCGTTACTGCGACAAGCATGATTTTGATTTTTATCAGTTGCGCCATCAGGTCAATAATCGCTTGGCTCAGACTGACGGAGCCTCCGAGGATCCTAATGTTGTGCCAAGCGGCGGACTCCTTATACCTACTATTGGGGTCGGAGGGCACTGTCTGCCTAAGGACGGCATCCTGCTCTGGTGGCGAAAGATTGAAAGTGGTAGCGATACGTCAAGAAGTTTGATTTTAGAGGCTCGGCACATCAATGACGAATCGCCCGAAGAGACAATCAGTCTAGCAGAACGCTATTTTGGAGACCTTACCAACAAACCAGTGACTCTTCTCGGTACGGCCTACCGGTTCAATTCGGAGGACACGCGCAATTCTCCAACACTTGCACTGGCACTCCAGCTAATCGAAAAGGGCTGCAAGGTCAGGATTCACGATCCCCATGTTAAACCAACTGATCAGAACCTGAGAAGGTTTGCCCTTCAATCATACTTTACACGTGATATGGCACAGGCTGTGGAGTCGGCGGAATATTTGATCTTTTGTGCCGCTCATCGAGTCTATACAAACGAGAGCGATCAAATCATCCGCCTGACGAATGGTCTCAGGGGGATCTTGGACGGATGTAACCTCTTCCAGCGCTCGGATTTTGCGGGAAAGCCGTATGGGTATGTAGGAATAGGAAGGGGCACTAAGCCGCCTCCTCAAGCGTTTGTGGATTTCGCATACGAGGGATTTCGAGTCATGGAACAAGGATTTGCAAATGAACTTCGCGATCTCATTGACTTCTTAAACGATAGGTATGCTAACGACGACTTTAATCGGATTGTCTTCCGTGAGGTGCAGCAGATTGCTGGAACATGCGTAACAGGGTGCGCAATTGTCGATCCCGCCCCTATTGAAACTATACCCATTTATGAAGGATTCTCATCGCACCTCGTCAAATGCGCGTATGAAGCATGGCAGAAAGCGAAAAAATGATATTCACTACCCGCAACGCTCAAGATCTCTGCGCAGCAGAGCTCACAATGCTAGGCATTGAGAGCGAGAGGGAGACGAGAAATGGCAGAGCAAGTCTCGCTTGGTCCTGTCGTTCCGGAATCTCCCGCGGTTGTCTTAAGCGAGGGCTGCACTTCTCCGTGTTCTCTGTGGCTCTAGTGAGCAGAGTGAATGGGTGGTGAATATCAGTATTTGTCTGAGTAAGTCTGCGGTGAGATAGACATGAAAAAAAAAGGAATCGGCATAGTTGGCGGGGGCCTGCTGGGTATGACGCTGGCCCTTCGGCTGAGCGAAAAAGGCTTTGATGTCTCCGTCATAGAAGGTTCTTCCCAGCTTGGAGGGGTTGCCGCACCCAGTAAAATAGGAGAATACACCTGGGATCGATTCTATCATGTCCTTCTTTTATCTGACTCTAATCTCCTTGACCTGCTCGATGAACTGAGTTTAAAAGACCAGGTCCAATGGGGTGAAACAAAAACCGGTTTCTTTACTGATGGACACATCTATTCTATGTCAAATACTATGGAGTTTCTTACTTTTCCCCCATTGAACCTATTAGACAAATTTCGCCTGGGATGGACGATATTTTATACCTCTAAACTAAAGTCCTGGGAACGGCTGGAAAAAGTTTTTGTAATGGATTGGCTAAAACGCCTTTCAGGGGAAAAAACATTCAACAGAATTTGGCTGCCATTACTCAAAAGTAAATTAGGAGAGAATTATAAAATCACCAATGCATCCTTCATTTGGGCATCCATTTCTCGCATGTATGCAGCACGTCGATCCGGGCTAAAAAAAGAGATGTTTGGTTACGTATACGGCGGTTATGCTATAGTACTTGATCGCTTCCAAAAGCATTTGAATAAGATGGGCGTCGAAATCCATTTCAGGTCAGCTGTGAATAAAGTCACTCAAAATGACGGCTACGCTGTAGCAGAAACAATCGAGGGCAAATCCTGGAAATTCGATAAAGTGATTATGACAGTTCCATGTCCCCAAATTCCGAAACTTTGTCCTCAATTGTTATCATCAGAAAAACAACGTTTTCAGAGCGTTACTTACCAGGGAGTTCTTTGTGCTGCTCTTATCATAAAAAAACCATTGGCCGGATACTATGTGACAAATATTACAGATGACTGGGTTCCTTTCACTGGAGTAATAGAGATGACTGCTTTGGTCGACAAAAAGTGTTTTGATGGTAATTCACTTGTCTATCTGCCTCTTTATTTAATAGAAAGAGATAGTTACTGGGATAAAGCCGATGATGAAATTAAAGATGAATTCCTATCTGCCCTGGAATCCATGTATCCAAATTTTCACAAAAACGAGGTCTTATCCTTTAAAATATCCAAAGCCAACCATGTTCTCGCCATCACGACGCTAAACTATAGCAAGGAATTAATGCCACCAATGAGGACATCTTTGGAGCACGTTTTCATAGTAAATTCCGCCCAGATCCCAAATGGAACTATGAATGTCAATGAAATCATAGGCTTGGCCAATAGAAAAGCAGAGGAGATTGGAAATTTGGTTTCCGGAAAAGGCTAAAGGCATTAGGCAATAGGTTTGAGGCGCAAGGCAGCAGCCTAGGATTGGAGGTTCGAGGTTGGAGGTTTAAGGCAAGAAAATGGCACAATACGTATTCCCTTTTGAAAAACTACATGTGTATCAGTTAGCACTGGATTTAGCCGAATTTGTACTCGAGTTACTTGAAAAGCTCCCTCAAAACAAGCACATTCGTTTGATCAGCCAGATGGAATCCGCGGCTACCTCGCCAGCTCAGAATATAGGTGAGGGGAAAGGCCGTCAATACAAAAAAGAGTTTATTCAATTCTTGCATATAGCCCAGGGGTCTGTATATGAGGTTGTAACTCTTAATGAAATTTTTCGCAGGAGAAAGCTTTTCCTTGAGAAGAATGCCAATGAAGTTAGAAAACGCTGCGAGCAAATTGATAGAAAACTGAATGGATTAGTAAATTCGCTTCGTGGAACTAAAGGACGTTCAGCTCTTGCAGGCGTAGAAAGATAGTGATGAAGATAAAGACCAAAAAAGAATTTGCCTCAAGCCTGCCCTGTGAAATGCGAACACTATTTAACCGGGGCGCAGCGATCCTCAAGCGCAGCGATCCTCAAGCCTCCAACCCTTCATCTGCATCCAACCTCCGACCTAATACCTCCAACGAAGCCAAACCATTGGCTTCTGTTTCTCTTGACCTCGACAATCAGTGGTCTTATATGAAAACTCATGGAGATCAGGGTTGGGAAGAGTTTCCATCCTATCTTGATATCTTTATCCCACATGTGTTGGATGCTCTAGATCAATTGAACCTCAAAATCACCTTCTTTATTGTAGGGCAGGATGCTGCGTTAGAGAAGAATAAGGATTTTTTGAAATCAATAACAGACCATAGCCATGAAGTTGGGAATCACTCATTCCATCACGAGCCGTGGCTCCATATGTATTCAAAGGATCGGATAGAGAGGGAAATCTTAGAGACTGGAAATCTCATCCATCAAGTGACTGGTCAAAAACCGATTGGTTTTCGGGGCCCCGGATTCAGCTGGAGTCCGAATCTTTTCGAGATTTTGCTCAAAAACGGTTATATCTATGATGCTTCGACCTTGCCGACATATCTTGGTCCACTTGCTAGGATGTATTATTTTTGGACCTCAGATTTGACTAAAGAGGAAAAGAATAAGCGAAAGGAGCTTTTTGGCACTTTCAAGGATGGAATGCGGCCTGTGAAATCATACCGCTGGCAGCTGCCCTCTGGGGAGCGACTTTTGGAAATCCCAGTGACAACCATACCAATTATTAAGACCCCCTTCCACCTGAGCTATTTACTGTATTTAAGCAGACTTTCCAAAATCCTGATGTCCTTCTACCTGAATATGGCAATCTTTTTTTGCAAGATGACAGGAACCGAACCAAGTTTTCTGTTACATCCGCTTGATTTGCTGGGAGGTGAACAAGTTCCAGAACTGGCCTTTTTCCCAGGAATGGAATTGAGCTGGGAACAGAAATTGACGACTTTGAATAAGGTAATCAGGGCGCTTTCAAGGCACTATAAGCTTGTAAACATGAGCACGCACGCTAATTCTATTCTGAAAGAGGATGACTTGAAAGTAGTTAAACTTTAGGCATTATGCATGCCTTATTCCTTACGCCTCAAGCTTGCCCCGTGGAATGCAGTAATATTTCATATTCCCCTGGGGCGCAGCGCTACTCTAACCTTAAATACACAGTATGCGCGTTGCCCGCGGTGCCTTACGCCTTTAACATTAAGCCCAAATATCAAACATGAGCCCTCGCCAAATATATTATCAAGATCCAATTACCATAGATTTTTGCTCAAACTGAAAAGATAAATCATGAAAAGGAGAACATTCCTCAAAAAGATGCTAATTTGCAGCGGGGGTGCATTAATGTGCAGCTCTGCTTATGCTTACCAATCGAGTATCATCGCCATTTCCAGAGAAAGGCTAACCTTACCGAGCTTAAAGCAGGGTTGGAGAATTGTTGCGATGTCAGATCTTCATATGCCCTCTTTTTACGCTTCTGCTGGGGAATTGACAAAACTCATTAATTCAGAATCACCGGATATCTTTATTCTGGCAGGGGACACGATTGACAAGAGGGGCAATGAAGGTTTGGTGGAGGTATTTGGGGCTGTAAAAGCCCGAATTGCAAAGCTGGCAACTTTAGGAAATTGGGAGTATCTTGGAAAAATTGATTTGGTTAAGCTGAAAACTGCATATAAAAATGCTGGAATTTCACTTCTAGTGAACGCCACTGTTGAGATACAAAACCTAATGATAGTGGGTCTGGATGATTTTGTTTTAGGTTCTCCAGATTATAAAATTCTAAATGATATCTCAATTGATCAGCATCCGATTTTAGTAGTAAGCCATTGTCCTGAAAGTTTTGATTCGCTCATACCTTTCACAAATTTTCCGGTGATAGCTCTCTCCGGACACACCCATGGTGGGCAGATTGCACCATTTGGACTAGTTCTTTCGACACCCCCAGGAAGTGGCCCCTATGTGAAGGGGTGGTATCATAAGGGAAAACATTCAATGTATGTGATGAGGGGAATTGGAACTACTCCAGGGCTACCCATACGCATCGGCGCAAGGCCAGAAATACTGGTCCTTGATATCGAAGGGGCGTAATCTAATAGATTTAAGGAGGTTCTCATGACGAATTTAGAATACTTGGCTAAAGACCTGCATATGAAACCCGAAGCTTTGTTAAGAGAAAGTATAGAAATATTTTTAAAGCGTAAGCTGAAGGTAATAGAATCTGAACTGTTTATTCTTGCAAAAAAATACGGAGTTAATAGTGTTTTTGAGTTTGACAGGATGGTAAAAGAAGGAAAATTTCATGAAGAAGATACATTCGAAGATTATTTCACTTTTGACAATCTTGAAGCAGAAAGAGATCTAATAATGAATCATTTGGAGAAGCTGTAATGGTTTCTCTACAAGAATTGTCAAGAATTGCTGAAATTGAATTTACTGACATTGTTGATACCACTGAATTTATAGGAATCAAGCTTCGAATAATGCTAACAAAGGGAGGTTTTATCGATATATGGTTGTCCAGAAAACTCTCAGATAGATTCGGCTTTCATTGGGAAGACAAATCCACAAGTCTGTCTTATCGTTACGATAATTTCCCCAATACCAAATGGAAATATGTTTCAACCTATCCATATCACTTTCACGACGGTTCTCAGGACAACGTAACTGACTCATCACAATTTGAAAAGGACCTAGAAAAGGGCTTTCGGAGTTTTATGAAGTGGGTAAGGTCAAAATTATCATCATTTGAATAAGTATCATTAAGAGGTAAACCATGAAAACATTAACTAAACAGGAAGAAGAGATCAAACCGGCACCCCACCCGGAGAAACCTTTGGTTTCTATTGTCGTTCCAGCCTTTAACGAGGCTGCCATAATTGAACAAAACTTGGCCACACTTTGTGAATACATGGAGTCTCTTGAGGATGATTATCAATGGGAGCTTATTGTCATAAATGACGGAAGCACTGATGAGACTGGCGACTTGGCTGAGGCTTTTGCCAAAACCAGGGATAATGTGAATGTATTTCACCATATGTACAATTTCCGACTGGGCCAGGCTCTACGATCCGCCTTCAATAACTGCCAGGGCAATTATATAGTAACCATTGATCTGGATCTTAGCTACTCGCCTGACCACATTGGGAAAATGCTGGCCAAGATCAGAGAAACCAGGGCCAAGGTTGTTATTGCTTCTCCTTATATGAAAGAAGGGAAGGTCTCAAATGTTCCATGGCTTAGAAAAACTTTGAGCGTGTGGGCAAATCGATTTTTGGCCTTTTTCGCTAAGGACAGATATTCAGAAAGGCTTTCAACGCTGACGGGGATGGTCCGGGCTTATGACGCTGATTTTTTGTCTAGCCTGAATTTGAAAGCCATGGATATGGACATCAACCCTGAGATTATTTATAAGGCCATGATATTGCGCGCCCGAATAGTAGAGATTCCTGCCCATTTGAACTGGAGTACAGAAAATGCTAAAAAGACTGCCATTAAACAGCGTAAATCAGGGATAAGGATACTAAGGAACATTCTCTCAAGTGTCATATCCGGCTTTATTTTCAGGCCATTCATGTTTTTTATTCTTCCAGGGCTATTAATGCTACTTATTTCTATGTACACATTATCATGGGCAGTCATACATACAATTAACCATCTCGAGAAGATACCTGCCTCTGTCGGCTTTTTTGAGTTCCGACTTGGCTATGCTATAGCTGCCGCATTTAAAGTATCTCCTCAGTCTTTTATAATTGGGGGCATCACAATAATGCTGGCCATCCAGTTAATCAGCTTGGGAATTCTGGCCCTGCAAAACAAACGTTATTTTGAAGAGATTTTTCACCTGGGCACTACTATTTATAAAAATAGCCAGGAAGAAAAGACCTGGCATTGAACAAATAAAGGTTAGGCAGTTTTTTCTCGCAAATAGCTCAAATTCTGGATATAAAAATCAAATTGGTGATCAAAATCTTTCGAGTCATAATCAGCATTTGCTTAGCCTATGGACTGATCCATGTTACACTCAAGTCTACCGGAGGAGATATTTGGAATGAAATTCTACAGGCTCAAAAGCCTCTTCTCTTGTTGGCCTTGCTTTTTTATGGAGGAGCCTCCATTACTTTACCTATCTATCGCTGGAATCTATTGCTAAAAGTTCAAGGAATAAGCCTTCGTGTTTGGGAATTGATACGTCTGACAATGATCGGTGGCTTTTTTAATATGGTGATTCCTGGTGCAGTGAGCGGAGATTTAGTAAAAATGATATTTCTCGGTAAACAAACAAAAGAGAAACGTCTGGAAGCTCTTTTTACCATTATTTTGGATCGTACACTCGGGATTATTGGTCTATTCATTCTCGCCGCAATAATGGTGCTGTTTTATTTGCCATTCTTGCTTGACCTTAAGCAAGGATACCGTTCGATTAAAGTCGCGGCGTTGTTCGTCGGTATTGTGAGCATCTGCGGCATTATTGGATTACCTCTTATTAAATTTGGCCAAACCCTAAAGCGTTATTTTTGGATAGATAGAATAATTAAATATGCAGAACAAAAATTGCCCAAATCAATGGTCTCTGCACTTACTCGGCTGATAAATGCTTTTGACCTATATCGCCATAACTTGAGCACAATTGTCATTGGAATAGCTCTATCGATTTTAATTCATTCATTTCTTGCAATCATATTATTTCTTGTTGGCATAAGCATTGGGGAAGATGTTTTGCGACTGGGTGATTATTTTTTATCCACCCAGATCAGCAGTGCTATTGCAATAATTCCTATTACCCCAGGAGGTATTGGCATTCGTGATGCTACGATTGCCCTTTTTTTTAGCGCATTACATGCTACTCCAGAAAAGATCGGACCTTTGCCAGTGATTATGACGCTCATAATCATCTTTTGGCGGCTTATAGGAGGGATAATTTTTGCCTTTTATAAGTTTCCTGCTGTACGAAGTATCGCAATAATGAACCATAAGAGCTCGGCACTGAGAAGTGTTGAGAATACTAAGAAAAATAAAACCATTTCCTTTTAGAGCTTGGCCAGAACTTAATTATAGATGTTTGTATTATCATTATAGCGAAAAAATAATGGGGATTACACGATGATAATTCCTATGGAAATAAAACATGCCGAGGAAGTAGCTGAGCTTCATTATTTGTATATTCGTAGTCTTTTGAGGGATCTGGGTAAACGAATGTGCATTATATTCTATAATACAGCGTTAAAATCATATAATAACTTTGGCTTTGTTTTCATTGAAAGTTCAAAAGTATTAGGATTCTCTTTTGCGACTGAAGACAACTCTCAGCTTTTTAGAAATCTAAGAATACGATTGGAAATATGTTTCGCTTTATTGAAAAAGCCTATGCTCATAAAAAGATTTCTTTTCCATCTGAGAAGCAAATTTCCACCAGCTCCTGAATCACTTTACTTAGCCACAGATTTAAAAATAAGAGGGAGAGGAATTGGAAAAAGACTTCAAATAGCAAGGGATTATGAATTTAAGAAAAGAGGTATAAAGTATTATGAACTTAGAATTGATGCAAAAAATATAGTTAATTTATATCTTAATCAAAAGGTACACGGAGCGAAGATAAAGGAAGAGTTTATAGAAAATGGCATCCGTAGATTCCTACTCTATAGAAACCTTGATAACGAATGAATAGACCATATTATTTCAGGTAGTTGTTATTATAATAAGCTACTCATTTGTATTAAATAAAAAAATAAAGAAATCCAAGGATTTCAAAATGAAGTCAGAGAGATTGATAACAGATCAAGAATATGTAAGAGTCATTTATGATCAGTTCAACCAGTCAAAAACATTGATCTTTTTTACAAAACTCTTTTGCTATCTTGTTTTACCATTCATATTTCCTCTTATTTTAGTGTCCAAAACCTCTGATTATTTATTTCGCACTGTCTCTGAGTTATTAAGCATAACCCCTTTTTTATTTGGAACAATTATAAGGGAAGCCTTTTATAAACGAACATTAAAATCTTGCGGAGACAATGTCTCCATAGGATTTGGCTCAGTATTTCTTTATAGAGATATCTCTATAGGAGACAATGTATTGATTGGGCTTTACTGTACTGTTCACCACTGCGATATTGGAAGTGATGTCCTTATTTCAAGTGGCTGCCGATTCTTAAGTGGATCCAAACAGCATGAATTCAAACGTACTGATATTCCCATGATTAGGCAGAATGGTTGGATGAGGAAAATAAAGATTGGAAATGATGTGTGGATCGGAGCGAACGCGGTAATTATGGAAGATATTGAAGACGGATCAGTAATTGGATCTGGATCTGTAGTGAACAAAAGGGTTGAAAAATATTCTATTGTTGCTGGAAACCCTGTAAAAGTTATCAGGAAAAGAAAATAGAATTATGAACTTTCCCGAACAGAAACAAAGTCTGGAATATGAGAGCATGTAGCAGTGGTCTTTTTTCGGGGTCTGCTGACAGAGTTCTATATCATCAAGGATTTATATTAGCAAAAACTGTTTGAAATTCAAAAAATGAAGAGTCTTGGGAAATTATCAGGTCAAATTTTGTGCATGTTATTTTTTGCAATATTTTTCTTTTCTTGCGCCACTCATGAACTTCCTGAACCTGACTATACCAAAACCCCGGTTTTTTTGTGCATGGCCACAATTGTAGTGCAAAGTCTTGGGAACGGATGATTTCATTTTTGGTCAGGTCTGGTTACCCACACCAGTATCTTAAGGCAATACAACTTCACCCCAACGATGGATCAAATATTGATGCTGCTGAAAAACAGATTACCCCTGCTATTGGGAAATTCATTAAGTCAGTAAAAGAATATTTAAAGAAAGAACAACCAGGCATAGCATTGAAAACGAAGGTTGATCTGATATCCCACAGTATGGGTTCACTTAGTGCTCGATGGTACGCTGCAAAAGTGCGACCGGACAGAGTGAGAGTCTGGTTTTCTATTGTAGGAACAAATCATGGAACAGATGCTCTTTGTGGGGCATCAGGACAAGGTGCGGATGATATGTGCCCGGCTTTTGCAAAAAGTAGGGAAGATAGCTTAATTCAATATGTACTCAATGGAGCACCTCATATTGCAGATATCGATGAAACCCCTTACGGAGTTGGTAAAGATTTCCCCGGTGCTATGACTATTAAGCTGGATGAAAGCCGGGCTATTATTTGCATAACACTTAGAGTCGATTCAGATGAATGGATAAAGCCAGGAACGAGTGCTTCTCTTGATGGTGCCGGGGGGATAAAGATAATTATTCCGGAAAAACTTCGGGCAAGAGAAACTTCACCCGGAAATTTTTTAGTGACGAACCGTTTAGATCACGATAGCCTGCTTAAGGAAAGATCAATTTTTTTTTGTAAAAAATGTTCTGAGTGGAATGCCTGAGAAATAGAACAACAATATAACTTAAATAGGAAAATTATGTACGTTCCAAGAAATGTGCTTTTGAGCGTAATATTATGTATAACAGCCTGCTTTTTATTTATAATTATATCATATCAGAAACGATACAAAGAGACATTCGCCAGTGAAAATTTACCACCGCTTAAAGTACTCATCTTATATTCTTCAGGCAATCCAACATCCCAGTGGAAGAAAGCTGTCCCAAATTTTTCCGAGGATGTTAATGGCATAACCTCACCTACCCCTAAGTTTGTAAATACGGCTATTGTTGCCAAGATGATTGCTGATTATCTGAAAAAGGAAATGTTGCAAGTAACTTTGAAAGAGATTAGGGAAATTAAACGGGCTGATGAGATTTTGTTTGCACATGTGATCCTGATTGGTAGTGCTACCCATTTTAGCAACATGGATTGGCAGACAAAGAGGTTTTTTGATGAGACCTTATATCCTTTTTACATTCATCGCAAAATGAAATTGAAAGATAAATACATTGGTTGCTTTACAACTACCGGAGGAGGTGGTGGCGATCACTGCATCAAATCTATTAAACGTGCATTGTATGACTATGGTAGCAAAGAGCTGCCAAGCTTGATTATCTTTAGTAAAGCCCCGCGGAATGATGTGGAAAAGAAAGTATTACAATTCACAAAAAAATTGATGGTAAAGTTAGAAAAGGCTTATGCGAACTAATATGTTACAGTTCAACACTATCTAAGGAGAGGAAAATTAATAATTTTACTGAAGATATTTATGTTAAAAAATTAGAATACAATGATCCCTTTTGGGAGCAGATTCATTCAAATGATGTATTTTCAATATATCATTCAAAGATTTGGAAGGGTCTCATTGAAGATACATTTCACCATACTGCCCTATATTTGGCAGCATCAGAATATGGAAAGCTCATTGATGTTCTTCCCATTTTCTTGATAAAATCCTTATTTATGGGGAAAAAGTTGGTTTCAACTCCTTACGAGGGATGTAGCGGTGGATTCTCATCTTCTGATGTCCAGCTAAGAAAAATGCTGATAAAAAAAATCTTGGAATATGCTCAAGAATTGAATGTCAAGTATATTGAAATTCGGAGTAGCTTCCCTATTAGTGAACTGAAAGAATCAGGATTTATCGAAAAGACACCTCTGCTTGTTTCAGAAGCGCCTTTGAAGGATGCTGATGATAATTTTGCTATGTTATCGGCCAAGCATCGGAGAAACGTCAGGAGTGCGGAAAAAAAGGGCGTAACGATCCGGGCAGCAGAGAATATAGAGGAGATGAAAATTTTTTACAAAATCCTTTATGAACATTATAAAAATCTTGGAGTTCCATTTTTTGGAGTAAAGTTTTTCCTCGGGATTTGGGAAAAATTAATTGAAAATGATCAGGCCTCTTTGCTGATAGCGAGATTTGGAGAAGAGATAATCGGTGGGCATTTGCTTTTTTTCAGCGGAAAAATCCTTATTTCCAAATACGCGGCATTCAGAAGAGAGAAAGATTTGTCAAAGCTTTATGCTTCCTACGCCCTTTTCTGGAAAGGCATTGAAGTTGGTCTTCAAAAGGGCTTCGAGAGTTTCAATTTGGGTGTAACCGGGGAAGTTAACACTGGCCTTTTGGATTTCAAATCCCGGTTTGGCGCCGAGACTCACCCAGTTTATTTCTATTACTATCCTATTGGAGGAGAAATTCCAGACTTTGCCAAGTATTACGGTGAATACTCACTCCTTAAAAAGATCTGGCGCGCTGCGCCTGCAATCTTAACATCAGGCATTGGCCAAAAAATAAACGAATGGATTTGCTAGTATTCTCAGAGCCACATATCAAACCTGCGGATCATACCAAAATCTGAAAATGCTCATTTAAGAGCTTTAAAGATACAGTAATTTCTAAAGCTGTTCATGATTAATATGCTTCTATTTCTTTTCGCTTAAGGAATATTTCATTATGAAAAAACTAGTATCTATGCCTCATCAGAGATGGAATGGGTGGTTTTTATGCTCTCACATTTTGGTAAGCACCAAATTAATACAGAAAATTGAAGAAAATGTCATGGATATGTATGCCAAACATGTCTAACATCTTGCAAGACTTATAAATGAGCTATCCGAAGAATTTGGCTTCATCAGAAAAAAGACCTTTTTGTATTCAAGATATTACTTTCAGATGTAATGATAAAAATTCGCGAATGCCAACTACTTAACATCGCAGGAACGTGAGCTTATGCAATAAATTTTTAAGCTGAACCCGTTATCAGCTGATTCGCGATAGAAGTCCTCTTTAATATCCTTTACAATCATTTTAAGCATTTAAGTATTATGTTTTTTGGTAGTAAGCGAGTTACGCAGTTAAATTACACCAATCATGTTTTTAGGAAAAATCAAGTACTTAGATTCGAAGCAAACAAAATATCTGGGAATACCCACAAGCCCTTTACAAAGAACACATGAGATTCAAGGCTAGATACCTCCCTATTTTTACTGGACTGCAATTACCCTCTAAAAAAACCTCTGTTTTTTTTGCACTTTTTTTTGCAGTTTCTATTTATGGGCTCGTTTCCATTTATGACAACTCCATCATATCTAAGGATACCATACAATCTTTGAGTGTCGCCAAGAATCTCTTAAAGGGCAACGGCATTACAACAACGGTTATTTATTACCAAACTCAACATGACATTGGAGGGATCCCCGTTCCCCAAACTGTTTTTCCTCCTGGTTACCCTTTCATGATCGCTCTAATTAGCATGCTGGGAATATCTCCTCGGCTGACAGCTTTTCTCTTGTCGTTGGTATGCTTCAATTTAATCGCTCTTTATATATATCAAATTGCTAGAATTTCGGGGCATAAAAAGAATACCTGCTTCATATTAACCGCTGTATGGTTTTTCTTTGTTCCTAATTGGTTCTATGCCTTAAAATCCATGTCTGAAATGACTTTTATTTTTTGTACGGTCCTAAGTTTCAGATGCATTATTCAAAGTGAAATCAGCTCAAAAAAAAGATGGATTTTCATCGCTAGTCTTTTTGCTTCTCTGGCATTTACAGTACGCTATGCAGGAATTTTTTTTGTTATGAGCTTGGCAATATTCTACCTTATCGACTTTCTTCGAAAAAAAAATCTAAACGCCTTTTATGAATTCTTGTCAGCAACACTTTTACCTCTTTTTACTGTTTTAGTACTATTTACCAGGAATTATATACTTGCTGGGGGGTTTAGAGGGGCCCTCGAATACGGTTCCGAAAAATCAGTAACATCCATCAGTTATAAATGTTATGTTGCTTTAAGGGCTTTATTTGGTTTCTCTTGGTCTGGTATTGTCAAGGGTCAAATTCAAGAACTCTTGATGATCATACTTGTGTTACTGTGGTTTTTCTTCTTCATTATTAAATTTAACAAACTGCGAGTAAATAAAGATGCTTTTAGTAATATTTTTATTAATGTTACCTCTTTTTTTTCTTCTATCTATATAATCATTTCTCTCTTTTTCCTTACTTATATAGAGATCACATCGTTGGGTGGAATAGCATCGCGCTACTTGGTTCCTTTAATACCATTTTGCCTATTACTCATACCTGATCTAATTAGAGTTATATATTATGAAAACGGATATTTTAAGAAGATTAAGTACTTTCTTACTTTGAGTGTACTTGTCATGTTTTTACTAGGACAATCTAATGTTTTTCTTTCTTATTGGAAACGACTTGTACAAGACAACCATTTTCGTATTATTCATTATTCTTTACAAAAGCCATTCCTCTCCGGCACTCTGTATGACTTTTTAACCGAGAGAGCACGCCTTGACAGTCCTATTTTGGGAGAACCAGGACAAGTAGTTGGAGGAGTTTTAGATAGACCTACCATAGCTCTTCCCCCCTCCAGGTATACGTCAAAGATATGGAGCTTTAATGAAGTAAAAAAAATAGTTCAGAGATACAATGTTCATTATATATTATTTTACCCTCAAATATTTAACATCGATGGTGATGACGATCAATTGTTTTTCATGGAATTAAAAAAAGGTAATTTGCCACCTTGGTTGAAACCCATATCTTCTACACCAGAGATGGTCCTTTATGAAGTTTCTAATTTAGAGGATACAAATCTTTAGAGCATCTATCAACACCATCCTTTTTTTCATATAGGTAGAAAGCCTTAATATGAATAGGAAAGTTACGGTAGCCATAATTGGATGTGGGCAAATATCTGATGCACACTTGAGCGAAGTAGCTCTTATTCCAGAAGCTGAGGTGGTAGCTGTTTGTGATTTAATCAAAGTGCTGGCCGATGATACAGCTGACAGATTCGATATCCCTTATGCATATTGTGATTATAAAAAAATGATAACTGACCTTCATCTCGATGTGGTCCATATTACAACACCACCTCATACCCATCTCACTATTGGCCTTGATGTTATCAATAATGGCTGTCATGCATATATTGAAAAGCCATTTGGCTTAAACTATCAACAAGCCAAAGAACTAATAGAGGCTGCAAAAAACAATAAAGTTATTGTTTGTGCGGGGTTTAGCCAGTTCTATGATTTGGTTTCATTAAGATGTCAAGAATTCATCAAATCTGGCTCTCTTGGCGAGGTGGTTCATGTTGAAACATTCTATGGCAATAGCATGGATGGGAGTTTCTCTCGCCTCTTTCTTCAGGACAAGGAGCACTGGATTCATAAACTACCGGGAAAGCTGTTTCAGAATATCATCAGTCATGCAATGTATCATGTTATTCCATTTTTCCCTGGCCCAATGGACCAAATCGTCTGTTTTGCTCAAGACAGGTCAAAGAATGGCGTTTTTCAGGATGAGTTAAGAGTCATGATGCATTCTGGTAATGTAACAGGTTATTTAACATTCACCTCTGCGGTGCGTCCAGTCACTCAGTTTATTAAAATTTATGGAACTAAGGCAATTGTGGAAGTAGATTTGGTAAATCATATATTTTCATACCTTGAATCAACGGATCTACCCGGGCCTATTGCAAGGGCAAGGAATGCAATTATCCCTGGGAGACATCTTATAGGTGAAGGAATAAAAAATATCAGAAATATGATGATAGGTAAGGACCGGTTTTTTGCAGGTATGGGAAATTTATTTAAGCAACTATACAAGAACATCAGACAAGGGGCAATTACCCCTCCAGTACCTTATTCATATGTGCTTAATGTTTCAGCAGTTATGGATGAAATTGCAAATCAATGTCAGAAGATTGAATCCGTTGGAAGATAGGGATAAAAATTGAAAGTCTTGGTAACAGGCGCGGGTGGGTACATCGGTAGCCAACTTGTTAAGATATTAATGCGGCGGAAAAATATAGATGTTAAAGCTGTCGTTCGGCTAGGAAGTGACCAATCGAGATTAAATGGTTTCGGAGACATCATATATCATATTGATCTAACAAGAAAAAAAGACATAAAAAAAATGCTGGAAGGCATTGACATTATTTATCATTTAGCAGCAGGCACAACAGGAAGCCATTTTGAGATGATGATGAATACGGTTGTAGCGACAGAAAATCTTCTGGATGCATTAAAGGGCCATAATATAAAACGATTTGTCTTAGTGAGCAGTTTTAGCGTTTACCAAATGACTGCTCTTAAACCTGGAGCGGTATTAGATGAAAACTGTCCGGTTGAATCCAATCTTAAAGCCAGGGACCCTTATACGATTACTAAGGTCAGGCAGGAGAGATTAGTACGAGAGAAATGTGAAAAAATGGGCATTCCTTTTATTATCATAAGGCCGGGTAAGGTATATGGTCCTGGGGATAATCCTATTCCTCCTCAGTTAGGCTTATCTATACCTGGAATTTGTTTTATATACATTGGAGGCAGTAGCATTATTCCATTTACCCATGTTTCAAACTGCACTGAGGCGATTTATTTGGCAGGAGTTGTTGATGGTATTGAAGGTGAAGCTTTCAATATTGTAGATGATGATTTGCCAACTCAGAAGGAATACCTTCGATCATATCAAAAAAATTTTGGGAAAATTCCTCGAAAGGTATGGGTACCGTATAAGCTTTTTAAGTTTATGGCTATTGGCTTTGAGATCGCAACAAAAAAAACTAAAGGAAATATTCCCCCTGTTATCAGTAGATACAGGGCTGAAAATCTATGGAAAAACCTTCATTATGATAATACCAAGGCCAAAACAAGATTAAACTGGATTCCTCGAATTGGTATTCATGAAGGAATTACAGAAATGCTGAAAGGTCTACCACATTAGTATTTGTAACTTGATAGTATAGGAAATCCCATTATTTGACAGGATAGTCAGGATAAATAAAAAAATCATGTAAATCATGCCTGTCGAGAGCCTCTAGGTCGAACGATTCATCCTGTCGAAAAAGTTCCCCGACATGTCGGGGCTAAGTTCAGATTCCACCATTCAAAATGAACAGAAGAAAAAACATTGAGGTATTATTAAGTTATCTTCTTTATTTTTCAGGTATCCTTTTTTTAGTCAGGATAATTAATAAAAAGCTCAACAGAATCGCAATTATTACTTACCATAGCATTAGTGAAGATTATGAAGCAGATGAATATAGATCATGCCTCGATCTGATGGGAATGAATGTTCCAAAAAGCCAATTCATCCAACACATTAAATATATTTATAAAAATTATAATGTAATAAACTTGGATGAACTGGTTAATTTTTATAATACTAATAAAAAACTTCCAACCAATCCAATTGTTATTACTTTCGACGATGGTTTCAAAAACAATTACATTACAGCTTATCCTGTTCTTAAGAAATATAATTGCAAAGCAACATTTTTTATAATTGGTAATTCACAGGTTGCAGATGGGATTGTTTGGCTCCATCTATTGTATAGAGTTTTAGATACATTAAGCGGAAAAAAGTTTAATGTTACTATTGATGACTTAATCAATTTCAAGATTGATAAATTTGATGATGAATCAAAGATAAATGTCGCTCATCAGCTCAAAAAGGTGTTAGGTCGTTTACCGTTTGAGAAGAAAATAAATACTTTACAAATAATTTGCATGCAAAACAAGATCGATTTTAACCAAATTAAAAATAGCGACATTTATATGACTACCGATGAAATAAAAGATGTTTGCCATAGTGGAAATCTATTAGGATCTCATTCAATGAGTCATGACAATTTAACTTTTTTGCCAGTATCATTACAAAAGGAAGAGATTTTTCAATCGAAAAAGATTATTCAAAAAATATGCAACAACTATTTTATTCCATTTTCATATCCTTACGGCACAAAAAATTCTTTTGATAATGAAATTAAAACATCTTTAAAAAAAAATCTATTTTCCTGTGGAGTTACAACCATCGAAGGTTTAAATGGGAAAAATACTGATTTATATGAATTAAAACGTATTGAAATCGGTAACTTTAAGAAAATAGAATTTATAGTTCATATGAGTGGGTTTATTGGAGATATAAAAATAATGCTTAAGAAGCTAATAAAATCAGAATGATAAAAATGAAAAATTCGATGAATAGCAGTAATTTAAAACAAGAAAAGTACTGGTCATCTTTTGCAGACCACTATTTCAAAACGCTATATAAAGATGTCAAAGAATATCCTTCTTTAATTGTCCGTCATAATTATATTTTAGATCTTCTAAATTCAGACGGAAGATTAATTGCCGATATAGGATGTGGCCCTGGAGAGATGATAGCTGATCTTATGGATAGAGACTGTAAGGTTTATGGTGTTGATATTGCTGAAGGCATGCTCCAAGTTGCAGCAAGAAACATCTCTGAGAGACATCCTCATTGCCCGGCAGATTTACAATGCGGTAATATCGAGGCGTTACATTATAAAGATAATATATTCGATGGAGTGGTGTGTGCAGGCGTGATTGAATATTTGAATTCAGATGATAAAGCCCTGAGAGAGTTGAACCGTATATTGAAAATCAATGGAATGTTGATTATTTCTGTTCGAAATAAAGCCTGTCCATTTAGAATATTTGACTTGCTTTTGGATAAAATTAAGAAAATAAAAATAGGTCTCAGATTCTTAAACGCTTTAAGAAAAGTGGCCAAAAAGGATCCCATAAAATACATTTCCTACAGAAAACATTTTCCATGGGAGCTGGAAAGAAATCTTGTCAAGCATGGATTTATAAAACAAGACTTCAGGTACTTCCATTTCTATCCGTTTTTTACCCCCTTTGATCATTTTTTCCCCGCTTTATTTGTCAAGTTAGGCCTGAAAATGGAAAGGCTGTCACACACTCGCCTTGGTTTCTTGGGATCTGGCTATATTGTTAAAGCAAAAAAAGTTCAGGAAGTTTAACCTCAGATTAATTGGTTTAATTCTATTATGGCACTGTTGAATAAAATCAAAAAAAATTGGAAATCTGCTCTGATTGAAGATTTTGAGAAATATGAAGAAGGGCCCTTTTCAGAAGGCTACACTGCTATCAGTGAGGTACATTATCCCTCCAAAAAAGTCTTTCAGGGCCCATGGCAGGAAATTTCAAACTACCATTGGTGGGGAAAAATTCATCGTAATCCTGATATGCCTAATTGGAAGATCATCAGAAAAAACGGTAGAAAGGTTCTGAAACAGACATGTAACAATAAGTTGAATCGCAAGAACTGGAAGTACCCAATAAAAAAATTTTTCTTAAAATCAAAACTTCAATTGATATTAGCATTTCCTGCGCTATCAGCAGGGGATTTTTTATCGGATGATTATTGCTTCACAGCAGAAGTAAATCCTTTTATGAAAGATGATTTAGTCGGAGTTATTTTCCGAATAATTGACGGGCAAAGACATTATATTTTTGGTATTAAAAAAAATAAAGCCTATCTTATGAAACGTTTTCGAAACGATCTCAAGATCATAGCTTCCAAGAGGTTTCACTATATATGTGATCAATATTATGAATTATCAGTTATAGCACAAAAAAACCGCATTCAATGCCTGATCGATGATGAACTGATTATTGATGTGAATGACGAAAGCTTTCAAGCCGGTAAAATCGGTTTGATGGGCAATGTGCCAGCTATTTTCAGGCATGTTGAGGCCTTTATTAAGCCAGAAGCTTACAAAGCCTATGTCTTAAAAAAACAGAATTTAAAAAAGAGAAATAAAAGAATAAGGGAAAAATACCCAGGGATGAATCTGTGGAAAAAGATTGATATAAGCAATTTATGTTCTGGCCGCACTGTTCGTTTTGGAGATTTGACTGGTAATGGGATTCCTGATTTATTGATTGCCCAGGGAAGACCAATGTCGCGCGGCACGAATTACAACATGATTACGTGTCTTACGGCTATAGATTATAATGGAAACATTCTTTGGCAAAAGGGTAACCCATCCAATGAAAGACATTGTTTCTGCAGTGATCTTGCTTTTCAGATATATGACATTGATGGGGATGGATTAAATGAAGTTATTTGTACGAGGGATTTTCAATTGGAGATCCTCGATGGTCGGACTGGGGAGATTAAGCTAAAAATAGCAACTCCTGATTCAGTTCCTCCCTACCATAAATTTCCAAATATCATTGGTGATGCAATATATATCTGCAACCTCACTGGTAAAGGCAAACCGCAGGATATTTTACTAAAGGATAGATACTCAAAAATATGGGCTTATGACAATAGGCTAAGCCTTCTTTGGGAATACCAATCCCAGCGGGAGATGGGTCATTTTCCCTATTCAATAGATTTTAATAACGATGGAAAAGATGAAATTTTGGTAGGTTATTCATTATTAGATGCTCATGGACACAAGTTGTGGGAATTACCTCTCAGAGATCATGCTGATGCAGTTGCCATTATCAAACTAACTGAATTAAGTGAGTATTTAATAATTATAGCGGCGTCTGACGAAGGCCTGATATTTGCTGACATTGAAGGTAGAATCAAAAAACAATTACGGTTGGGACACATGCAGACTGTTACGATAGCAAAACTCATACCTGATTCTACTGATTATTATATTGCCACCAATACCTATTGGGGAAGCCCTGGTATTATATATATTCTTGACCTAAATGGGGGTATAGTAAGTTCATTTCAGCCGTCAATATATGGGAGTCCTATTGGCCCTGTAAATTGGACAGGAGAAGGGCAGGAATTTATTCTCCTTTCGGCAGCACCTGATGAAACCGGAGGGCTTTATGATGGTCTTGGAAACCAAGCAGTAGCATTCCCTGACGATGGTCATCCGATTTTGTGTTATGACGCCTTTGATTTAAATGGAGACGGTTTGGACGAACTGATCTGTTGGGATCATGACACTCTGTGGGTATATGCCTGTGATAATGGCCCGGGAAACAAATCCTCCTGGAGGCCTCAAAGATTTCCTGCCCCCTATAATGCCTCTAATTACCGTTCCAATATATCCATTTAACAGTTAGCATGAGTAGAAAATTAAAAATATTAAAGAACTCCTTTTTCCTGACTTTTCAACCACTGTTGATGAATGTCATATCTCTGTTCGTTATAGGGTATATAGCCAGGAAATTAGGGACATCTGATTTCGGTATATTCAATTTTGTAACAACCTTTACCATGCTATTCTACCCAGTAGCCATGATGGGTTTAAATCGAGTTACAATAAGAGATTTAGCTGGCATGGATGAAAGGCAATCATATGCAGGAAAAATGGTTACCCTCAGGATAGTAACAACTTTCTTTGCTATTGTTATCATAATATTAGCTGCCAATATTATAGATTATCCTCAAAGGACAACATTTGCCATGTATTTGGCATGCTTTATATTTATGTTCCAATTGTTTTCAGAGTCATTGACCGATATATATAACGCCTGTGAGCGAATGGAGTTTACTGCTTTAGTGAGAATGGTTGCTGGGCTTACACTAACAGCTCTTTCCGTCATTGTTCTCTACCTGGGTTTTGGCTTATATGAATTAATAGGCGTATACGCTTTCGGGCAAATGATTGGATGTGCTGTTGCCTTGTATTTAATAATAAAGTTTTTCTTTAAAATCAGATTTCGAATTAATTGGTCATTCATTAAAGAAAAAATGAGAGATGGGTTTCAGTTTTTTTTGATGACTATGATGTGGTTTGCCATGATGCGGTTAGATACGATTTTTTTATCAAAAAAGATAAGCATGACCGAACTTGGACTTTATCTCTCGGCTATCATTCTGGTTAGAAGGTTATCAATTGTTCCACAGGGAATTGCGGGTTCACTGCTCCCTGCAATTTCCAATCTTCAAAGTAAGGGTAAAATCAACGAAACATCAGAGGTAATATGTACATTTTTTACCAAGATCAGTCTTATAGCACTTCCTGCGGTTATTATAGTATCTTTTTTTGCAGATGATATTATTAAAATTATTTTTGGTGGACAGTTTGATGGCGCCGGAATCATCTTAAGAATTGGCATATGGGCATTTCTGTTTCGTTGCTTTTCCTTTCTGGAGTTTAGTGTACTGACTGCATTTCACAAAGAGCACCAAATGCTGAAATCCTATGTTTTTGCTACAATATATTGTGTTATATCAAACATCTTCCTGATTCATTTTTATGGAAGTCTTGGTGCTGTATTGGCCTTTGCATCTACGCAACTTACAGTATTCATATTCTTCACCATTTTTACTTACAAAACCATTCGAACGATATTTTATGCTGGTGAGTTATTTAGAATCACCATATTAAACGGTGCCCTATTCTTATTTCTCTTTTTCCTTAGATCCTATAACATTTTCTGGGTCATTCCTTCTTGTTTTTTGTTTTATTTTGTTGGTGCACTGATATTGAAACTTTTAACACTGCAAAATTTATTGGATTTAAAGAGATTGTTCAAAACAACATAATTAGAGCTTTAAAATGGGTATTTCAAAGAGACTTATTGAAGAGGCTGAAAGCTACTTGGATGGTTCGCAGCCAAGACTTACTAATATCTTACTTTTATGTTTTTTTAACTCCGGGTTTCAACTCAATTTGTTTTACAGGTTAACTCATAAACTTTACAAATCATTTGCTTCACGAAGATTACTTTGGTTGATTCCAAGGATAATCACCTACCTTGAGAGAGTATTAGCCAGTTCATATATAGATCCTAAAGCAAAAATAGGTAAAAGATTCAGAATCTTATATGGATTTAACATTGTGATAGGAGCGAAAGTTGAAATCGGAGATGACGTTATGATCTTTAATGGTACTTCAATTGGTTCAGCCGTACCTGGCCTTCTGGATATTAAGCAGCCAAAGATAGGTAGCGGCGTTTTTATTGGAGCAGGCGCTAAGCTTCTGGGAGGTATTACTATTGGAGATAATGTAAAAATCGGGGCAAACTCTGTCGTGTTAAAATCGTTTGGCCCGAATGTCACAATAGCCGGTATACCTGCAAAAATAGTTAAAAAGCATTCCTCATAAATTAATTATAATGAAAAGTTTACTCAAACTTCTTTGTTTTTTACTAATGCTCTTTTCCCTGGCTCAGCCTGCTATTCTTTTCCCTTCAACAGCAAAATATAGAGTTTTTTTTTGGCTCGCAACTTTTACAATATTACTTTTCTTTGTCAAAAAGCGCTCTATTGGAGAAGAAGCAATAAAATTACCTCAAAACAAATATATTTATGCGATGCTTATCGTTTACACACTATCTGAGGCTCAATTTTTTTGGCTTGAAGGCACAATAAATGTCTTTTTGTATTGGTTAAAAAAAGTATTTCTTTTTTATTTAGTTATCAATATAGCAAAAGATGGTAAGGATTTGAAAAGATTAATGTGGTGCATTATATTTGCTGTGATAGTTCTTACTTTCATTGGGTGGGATATGTATTTTAATCACCCTTATTTACTTGTTAATGAAGGACGCTTGCAATCAGTAGGTAACTATAATTTATCTAATAGCTTTGCACTTCTTCTGACTTTAACGTTCCCCCTTTCTTTTTCACTGATTGAAGTTGAAAAGAGTCTTTTGAAAAAGTTTGTATTGCTGGGCCTTCTAATAGTTTTTGTAATATCTTGTATTTATACCAAATCAAGAGGAGGAACATTAGGGATGATAATAGGCATCAATTTATGTATCATTCTTAGCGTAAAACTATTTAAAAGCAAGGGCTTGAAAATTGTTATTATGGGGATAGTGATTTCCATGTTTATAGTTTACGGTTTATCTATCGTCTTAAGCCGACGCCACATTGAAGGCTATTTCGGTAAGGGTGGTGAGGCTTCGAGTGGAGATCGACTCTTGGCCTGGGTGGTCGCAGTAAGAATGTTTGTAGACCATCCCATTTTAGGGATTGGTTGGGAAAAGTATGAAGAAACTTCAAGAAGATACAATTATCATAAATTGGGTGCTCACAATACACTGCTTTCGGTCTTAGCGGAAACAGGGATAATCGGTTTCACGTGCTTCGTGGCAATCTTAATTCTTAATTTTAAGCAATTATGGGAAATGAGGCAGCATTGGCGTCTAATAGAGGATAAACAGGATTTACTTATATTATCTCAAGGTGTCCTGATTAGTCTTTTTTGTTTCTTGGTGAACACCAGCTTTTCCGTAAAAGATCATGATCCTATTTATTGGGCTATTCTCACTCTATCAGGTGTGCTTTGTGGAATTTATCTGAAAGAAAAGAATTTTAATAATGAGCTGTGTTCTCCAAAGCAGGCTTAGTGAAGATGAGTGAAAGGATAAGAGTACTTCACTTGGTTGAAAGTTTAGAAGTCGGGGGTATGGAAAATGGGGTTGTTAATATCGCTAACCAAATCGATTATTCGTGTTTTGATTTCATGATATGTTGTTTTTCGAAGAAAGGTGACCTTGCAAAAAGGCTTAGTAATCAAAATACAAAGGTTCTTGAGTTGAATTATGGGCCGGGAATACACCCTGAGGCAGTTTTCTCCCTCGCTAGACTATTCAAAAGGAATAAGATTCATGTTGTTCATACTCATGGATGGGGAGCGAAATCACTTGTGGGACTGTTAGGGGCAAAATTAGCAGGAACTCCAATCTGTATAAATGGAGAACATGGTGTACTTTACGTAGAGAAATGGAATAAACTTTTAATTCAAAGAATCATTGCACGAATGTTTGATCATACGCTATCTGTATCAGAGGGATTGAAAATAAAACTCATAAATCGGTTAGGCTTAAATGGAAAGGATATTACAGTTATCCCCAATGGGGTAGATACTAACAAGTTTCATGGAAATTATCCAACCGAGGATTTGAGAAAGGAGCTTAATCTAAAGAATAGCGATTTCATTGTGGGTGTAATTGGAACTCTAAAAGAACAAAAAAATCAACAGATAGTTATCAAAGCCTTAAGCGAGATTAGGCAAAAGGATTATAATTTAAAACTACTTTTAATTGGTGATGGGCCAGATGAGGCATTTCTTCAAAAACTTGTGACCAGCTTAGGAATAACCGAAGACGTTCTTTTTTTGGGGTTCAGAGATGATATTCCTGAATTGCTATCCCTTATGGATGTCATAGTTCTGTCCAGTATTCTGGACCACGAGGGGATGTCCAACGTGATTCTTGAAGCTATGGCCTCAAAGGTACCTGTCATCTCGACTGTCTCAATTGGATCTAAAGAATTAATCCAAGACGGTGAAACTGGACTCTTTTTTAGGCATGATCAACCTTCAGATCTAGCGGATAAGATTATATTACTTAAAGATAATAATGGCTTACGAAAGGCTATTATTACCAAAGCAAAGAAAAAAATTCTTAAGGATCATACCATTGATATAATGGTAAAGAGATATGAAGACTATTATCGGTATATTTTCCAAAAAACTTAGTTAAAGTGTTAAGATATATAGTTTTTTTCTGATTTGCCTTTGAGACTTAACATCTTATTTATTAAACGCATTATTCCAGTGTTTTCATTATTCCAATATGTCAATGGGAAAGTAAAAGTGTACCAATTATGGGAAAACAAAAGTGTACCACCCCGAGGGAAAAAACTTGTGCCTATGAGGGTGGAACTGTCATATCATCACCTCCCTGTTGATCAAAATGT
>Ga0114922_10000684_pt1 | contig 32629 bp, 23 predicted proteins | sample AartaG_FD_100975 | JGI IMG/M metagenome (GOLD analysis project Ga0114922, IMG submission 100975) | Deep subsurface microbial communities from Aarhus Bay to uncover new lineages of life (NeLLi) - Aarhus_00045 metaG | ecosystem: Environmental > Aquatic > Marine > Oceanic > Sediment | place... | reverse complement strand
TCTTCCCGCACGAATTTCTCAATCGCCCTGGTATATTCTGCCGTGACCCACTCCAGCGGGTCGTCCTTGTCGGCCCATTCTTCAGGCATAATAACCCGATTAACCCCAATCTCGAAGTAAAAACGATTATCAACTCTCCTGCTGTAACCGACCCCTATTGGTATATTACCGGTGATAGCAAGCAGGCCGATGCTCTTGTAGGTACTGGCCTTACGGCCGAAGAAATCAACGAATATCCCTTTTCTGCCGGCATCCTGGTCGACAATAAAGCAAAGCGTCGCACCGCTCGAAGTTAGCTTTCCCATCAGCTCCGCGGCGCCTTTCTTGTCGATTATTTTCTGGCCGGCTCGCAGGCGGACATCGTATAGGTACTTGTTAATATACTTGTTATCCAGAGGACGGGCAATACTGTAAACATTAAAACCAAACAGCCCCAACATATAACCCATTATTTCAAAGTTGCTGTAATGGCCCGCAACCATAATCATGCCTTTGCCTTCCCGCATCAGCCATTTGGCCCTTTCCGCAGTCTTGAACTTTGAATAATCCCGCCAGTTGTTTTTTTTCACCAATCGCGGCGTAAACAGTATATCAATCGCTAACATTGCGATATGTTCGAAGCTTCGTCGGCCGGTCTGCCGGAGCCATTCTTCGCTTTTGTCAGGGAAGCTTGCACGAAGATTGTCCAGCGCCCGCTTGCGGCCGCGATGATAATGTCCCCACAGCAATCGCCCGAGAAAACATGCGGTCTTCAGATTGGTCTCGACATCGAACAGGTAAAGAAAAACCACAAGAATCCGCAGCGCAACAAAGCTGAGCCAATCCGTAAAGGGATGATGTTTTTTCTTTTTCTTCTTTTGTGGGGCCGAATCTGCCATACACCGTGATTTTAGACTCAAAACCGCATCTGTCAAGGTTTAGCAAGTCGTGTTGTGCGGCGGTGGGCGAAGCAGCGGTGGGCCGTATGTGCTAACTGGAACAATTGGGCAGCCGGATGCGGCCTGGAGCAGCGGCGGCAACTATGAGCTGCTCGGTGGCTTCTGGCCGGGCGGGCCCTTGTGTATAGTCTCGTTTGATGACTTTGCAAGATTTGCTCAACTTTGGCGTCTTGAGGAAACCGGCTTGGCCGCCGACCTCGATGGCAGTGGAGAAGTAGACTTTGCCGACTTAAAAGACTTTGCTGATTTATGGCTCAAATGCTGCCCGGTCGGCTGGACCTTAAAATAAGAAGCCCGACTTGTTCGGATTAATCGCTCAGGCTAACGTATAGGGTTTTGTCAGACGCTCTTAATCGGCATTCCTGAACCAGACCTCGTCTTTCTCGCCCTGGTGGCAGGAAGAAAACCTGATTTTTGAAGGATTTTTTTCTTGACGCACAGCAAAATGGCCTTATAATTCGGCTGTATTTAATTTATTCGGGGGGTGCTGATAGGAGGACGATGGGTAAAATCCAGTTCTATCGGCGTAATTTGCTCAAAATACAACAAATGGGTGCGGTGTACGCACCACATAATAACCACATTTATTGAAAGGAAAGGAAGATGAAACAGAAAAGAAGTTTTTTGAATGCCGGCATTTTGGCACTAATAGTATGTGTGGCCGGTTTCGGTCTAACTCCATACGCAATGGCAAACGAGATATACGATATGGCTACGTATCCTTCTCCTCCGGCAGAATTGCTCGACGGTGAACATGTCAACTTCCGATGTTCCTATACTACGGAGGAAAAAGATGGGGTGCGTATTTATGCATTTCCCTATACGAAGGGTCGGTTAACCCCGAATGCCGAAGTTTCCCAATCACCGCTTTATTTCGGCCAAGGCAATGGTTCCGGATACTTTACAGTTCTCGATAGTGATATTGGCGTCGATCAGGTCAAATTCCAGATGACTAATTGGGACGGAAGCAAGGTGCTTCTGGAAATTTTTATTAAGGTGGAATATTTATTTTATGCCCATTCCATAACTAATATTGTGCTGTCTCCTCCTTCTCCGGCAGCATTGCTCAACAATGAACATATCGACATCACATTTGACTATGGTACGACGGAAGCGGGTGGGGTGCTAATTTTTGTAATGCCCTATACCGATGGTTCGTGGTCTCCCAATTTCGCGGTAAGCGGCTCACCGCCTTATCCTGTTGGAAGCGGCAGTGGCAGTGGGTATGTAACAATTTCCTCTGGCGATATTGTTGTCGATCAAGTCGGAATCTGGATGACTAATGCCGACCAAAGCAAGGTGCTTCGAGAAATCTTTGTACCTGTGGAATATCATTATGGCAATTCCATAACCAATATTGTGCTGGTTCCTCCTTCTCCGGCAACACTGCTCCCCAATGAAAAAGTCGACATCACATTTGACTATGCTGTGACAGAATCGGTGCAGATTTTTGCACGTCCCTTTACCAATGGGTCGCTAACGCCGGGTTATTTTGCCCACGGCTCAGGATTTTATACTGTCGGTAAGGGCAGCAGCACAGGCTACTTTAGAATTCCATACGGGAACGTGGCGGTGGATCAAATCAGATTCCAGATGATAAATGCAACCGACGATGTGGTTTTCGAATACTTTATCCCTGTAGAATACCGCTACTGTGATGGTGTGTGTATCTGGCATGTCGATGCCGATGCACCTGGCGCCAATACCGGCTCGAATTGGATAAATGCGTTCAACAATCTTCAGGACGCTCTGGCGGTAGCTTGGCCCGGGGACGAGATCCGGGTAGCCGAAGGCACTTACAAGCCCGACCAGGGAGGTGGCCAAACACCCGGCGACCGAGCAGCCACGTTTCAGCTCATCAGCGGCGTTGCTATCGAAGGCGGTTATGGCGGCTTTGGTGAGGCGGACCCTGATGCCCGTGATACCGAAGCTTACGAAACCGTCCTCAGCGGTGACATTGGGACGCCGGGAAACAATTCCGACAACAGCCTCCACGTTGTCGCCAGCAACTTCGATGACCACACCGCCATCCTGGATGGCTTCACTATTACTGGCGGAAACGCCGAAGGTGCCTACCCGGACTATTTAGGCGGCGGAATGTACATAGATTATAGTAGTCCAACGGTAAAAAACTGTTTGTTTATCAACAATTCAGCAGGTGCTGGAGGAGGCCTCGCCGTTTGGCACGAGTGCAACCCGACCATTATCAACTGCATCTTTATCGCAAACTCAGCGACAGGAGCTGGCGGTGCGCTGTCCTTTCAACAGAGCGGCCCGACGCTGATTTCCTGCGTGATACTGGGCAACACCGCAGATAGTGGGGGTGGGGGGATGTGGACTTTGGATAACTACGACACCCCGAAGCTGACCAACTGCGTGTTCAGTGGCAACTCAACGATGTATATGGGAGGGGGAATATTCAACGCTGGTGTGGGAGGCAGCCCCAATCCCAATCCTCCCGTGCTGACCAACTGCACGTTCAATGATAATTCCGCTGCTCTATCAGGCGGTGGCCTATATAACAGAGACGGCAACGACGCTACTGTGAATAGCTGTATTTTCTGGAGCAACAGCGATGTTGATGGCACAGATGAGTCCGCTCAGATTCACACGTCCAGCTCGACGCCCGCGATTGATTATACCTGCGTACAAGGCTTGACCGGTGCATTGGGCGGCACGGGCAACATCGGTGACAATCCCTTGTTCGTGGATGCCGATGGACCCGATGACATAGTCGGCACTGAAGACGATGACGTACACCTTTTAGAAGGCTCGCCCTGCATCGATACCGGCCATCCCGCATTAGAATACCAGGATATTGACGGCTCCCGCAACGACATGGGTGCCTACGGCGGGCCTTTTGGAGAAGTATATGAACCACCTCTACATACCGGAACCGGGTTTATCATTACCAACATCGGAGACCTTCCCACCACGGAGATAGGCCGGGACGCGAACGAGCCGAATGTGGGGCTGGCAAACGTTGACCCGGATGCAGCGGCGTTGTTTGGAGTTCCACAATACAAAGACTCCCCATTCGGCAGCACCCTCCGGGTACGCGGACAGTTTGGACTTTATGATGATGTCCATTTTTATCAGATGATGCTGGCCAAATGGGATGATGGCAATGAACCCGCACCGGAAGATTACGTCGTTCTCGGAGAAGAGCTGGGCGGACAACCGCTGGGTAAGGTAAGATGGTATGTTGACGCCAATGGTTTCTGGAAGCATGAGTATGTAAGGATGGGGCCGGACCCTATCGACGGAAAGGATTATCTCTATAAATTGAATAGTCCGCTCGACGGGAGCATTTGGTCGAACCCCGATTTAAGGATAAGGTGGAACACGAGAGTATGTGAAAACGGCAAATACACCCTCACCTATAAGGCATATCAGTGGGTCGACCCTTTTACGCTGGTTGAAGTCGGCCTGCCGCCGACCGACGGTTGGGACCATATTATCCTGCTCATTGATAACAACCCGGTTGAAGCTATAATCCACGACGTCAGGTACGACCCCAACGAAGGCAATCCCAACTACGACCCGTGCACTGATGGACTGATAGAGGAATGCGCTATCATCGGTCTTACCAACTCGAACGAGAACCTGCGGTTTACCATAACCGCCTCGCACCCCACCGGCTATTTGAGACGCTTCCTGCTGGACACCGTCGCCGGCAAAAACGAGCACCGCGGTACTATCGCCGACGAGTCGTATTCCCCGACGACGCCTCCTTACTGGGACGGCGTACACAGCAAGGAATTTAACTCCAAGGATGCACCGCCGAGCCTGATGGAGTGGAAACGCTGTGCGTATCAATTCCGGCTCCGAACATGGGGCCGTGCGAACGATGGTGACCATTATATTTATTATGATATATTCAGTGACCACTACTACCTGGACTTTGGTGTAACCACCTGCATGCGCGCCGACATCGACGGCAGCGGTACGGTTGATTTTAAAGACTTAGCTGAGCTGGCTGACAACTGGCTGCAAACCTGTGGACCATAACGCTGTTCGTGGATAATGTCGCGAGTCTGCATACGAAAAGGTAAAAAGGGCCGTGAGTGTTACGCTCGCGGCCTTTTTTCATTTCCGCATTTACACTGAGGATTCTTATTGCAAAGGAGCCAATATTTACGATAATGTTAGCATGGTTGGCAGTCTGTGCTTTCAGCACCGTTAGAAATTCTACAATGCGCAAAAAGCTGTCCAGAGAAAGGACTGAAGATGAAGAAACTCATCCCTGTAACAGTTGTCGCTGCGTTCTTTTTACTACACGCCAACTGTTCCATACTGCCGAAAACCGGAGTTTCCACCACCGAAAACGCCATTCGCACCTATTCCGAAATCGCTCCGGCGTTAGCAGCTTACGAAAAAACAGTCAATGAATCTGCGCGGGATATTCCCGTAGCTTACGATTGTGAAGTTGTAGTTGTCGGCGGTTCATCAGGCGGTGTGGCTGCCGCCGTCGAAGCAGCAAAGAAGGGCGCGAAGGTCTTCCTCGCGGCATCACGGCCGTACCTTGGCGAAGACCTTTGTGGTACGTATCGGCTGTGGCTCGAGCCGGGCGAAGAGCCGACATCATCGCTTACCAGGAAGGTTTTTGCAGAGCCGCTGGCCTCGGCACGGATGGAAAAAGGAATTACTTTCACATACCAAGCCGACAAACCATCCGCAGGTGTTCATAAAGACACTGAGCCTCCATCACTACTTGCCGACGGCAAGTGGAACAGTGCCCCTTCACAAAGCGTTCAGTATAACGGCGACGTAACGATTACTGCTAAGCTGGGTAGAGACTATCGTCTAAGAAGGGTCCACGTTCTTGCCTATCAGCGAGACAACGATTTCGAAGTGAAAAGCGTAACCGTCTCAATTAGCAACGGCCAACAATACAGGCAGGTTGCAGTCATCAAAAATGAAATGCTCGGCCAAGGTTCATTTGAAGAATCGGCGATTGACCTTTCGGCGCCGGTAACAGAGAAGGCACGCTATGTCAAGTTGCTCGTTAAGAAGAACGCTGATGTTGATAGAATACTTTTAGGTGAGATTGTGATACAGGCCGAACAGCCGCAAGTTGAGCCAATCCAAAAGCCTCGCATACCTCCGACGCCGATGCAGGTCAAGCGAACACTCGATGAGGCGCTGCTCGAAGCTGATGTGCAGTTTCTGTTTGGCTGCTATGCGACGGACGTACTTCGTGATGGAGCGGGAGACCCCGCCGGCATCGTAATGGCCAACCGTTCCGGACGGCAGGCTGTAAAAGCTAAGGTCATCATCGATGCTACGCCGCGGGCGAGCGTAGCGAGGATGGCCGGTGCGTCTTTTCGTCCCTATCCCACAGGGAAGCAGACCTTTCAGCACATCGCTGTCGGCGGCGAAGTCCGAACAGGAGAAGGCATCCGGGTACGAAGGATGCCCGCGCCGGTCAATGGACGACAGGCCATCGAGTACACACTTGAGATTCCAATGAAGAACGGCTCATTCGCTTCCTTTGCCAAAGCCGAGCAGACTGCACGCGACAGAACCTGGAATTCGGGACAACTTGATTCATCAGACACGCTCTTCCAAGTGCCGCCCGACCCGATGAAAGGCAACAAAAGTCTGTCCGGTACCTGGCCCGGTGCGAAAAAGGTCAATCTCGATGCGTTCCGGCCAATGGGTATTAAACGTTTATACGTGCTTGGCGGATGCGCGGATGTATCCCGCAGTGCGGCCGAATCGCTGCTGCGGCCGCTGGAGCTGATGGAAGTCGGCAGCCGCATTGGCGCCGCGGCCGCTTCGCAGGCAAGGCGAACCGGCAAACTAAAGAACGTGGGATTATACGGCAAAGCAGCGGTGCCCGTGGCGTCAGGAGATGTGCGAGAGAATTTGAGCGGGATAATTCGAGGACAAAAAAAACTTGTGACAATCCCTGCGAACAAGCGGGCTGTGCCGGTGCTTGGGGAAGTAGATGTAGTCGTCATCGGTGGCGGCACAGGCGGAGCGCCTGCCGGCATCGCCGCGGCACGCCAGGGAGCAAAAACGCTTGTCATCGAGTATCTTCACGGCCTCGGCGGAGTCGGGACCCTCGGCCTGATTAGCAAATACTATCACGGTTACCGCGTCGGTTTTACAACGGAAATCGATGAAGGTATCGCAAGTTTCGCAGACGATGGAAAGGGCAAGGCCGCATCGTGGAATCCCGAATTGAAGAGCCAGTGGTATCGGCGAGAGCTCCGCAAGGCCGGCGCCGATATATGGTTCGGCACGCTCGGCTGCGGTGCGTTCGTGGAAGATGGGCGAGTCAAAGGTGTCGTGGTCGCTACGCAACAGGGACGGGGCGTGGTACTGGCCAGGGCGGTCATTGATTCGACCGGAAATGCAGACATCGCCGCTGCTGCCGGTGCTATGTGCGCATATACAAACGGTACCGGCGTCGCCGTCCAGGGTGCCGGGCTCCCGCCGCACAATATGGGTACAGGATACACTAATACCGATTGGACATTCATTGACGATGCGGATGTTATCGATACCTGGCGGGCTTTTGTCGTTGCAAAGAAAAAGTACAGCCGCGCCTACGACCTGGGGCAGTTGATAGATACACGAGAACGGCGGCGGATTGTCGGTGACTTTATTATGTCGCCGCTTGATATCCTGAACGACCGTACCTGCCCCGATACCGTTGTGATAGCCAAAAGCGATTTCGACACGCACGGCTTTACGATACATCCGGCGTTTCTGCTCAAGCCCCCCGGAAGAAAGGACATTATTGTTAATGTCCCCTATCGCTGCCTGCTGCCGAAAGGTCTCGATGGCATTCTTGTAACCGGGCTCGGCGTCAGCGCCCACCGCGATGCGATGCCCGTTATAAGAATGCAGGCCGACATTCAGAACCAGGGCTACGCGGCAGGCGTAGTTGCGGCAATGGTTACAAAAAGCGGCAAGGGACTGCGTGACATTGATATCAGGGCACTTCAGAAACACCTCATTGAGAAGGGTAATCTGCCGGAGAGGGTCCTGACCGATAAGGACTCGTTTCCATTACCTAAAGAACAGATTGCCAGCGCTGTTGAGCGCGTTGTCAATGACTACGATGGACTGGAGGTATTGCTGACTCAGCCGCGGGATGCTTTGCTGCTTCTGCGAGATGCTTACAAAACTGCTGAGACAACAAAGGCACAACTTGCTTACGCACATATCCTCGGTATGTTGGGCGATGCGACGGGCGCCGATACTCTGATGGACGCCGTGCAGTCCAGGGATTGGGACAAAGGCTGGAATTTCACGGGTATGGGTCAATACGGGGCGAGCATAAGCGAACTTGATAGTCTAATAATCGCTTTGGGTCGAACACGCGATAGGCGGGCAGTGAAATCCATTCTGGAAAAGGTCGAACAGCTTGATGACAAAAGTGAGTTTTCACATTGCCGTGCGGTAGCGATGGCGCTTGAGACGCTGGGTGAACGTGCGGCAGCAAAGCCGCTTGCGCAACTTCTAAAAAAGCCCGGCATAATGGGGCACGCTTTTACTGAAATCAAAGATGCGAGGCTGCGGACGCCGACCAGTCCTACGGACACGAAGACACGGAACTACTCGCTGCGCGAGCTGATTCTGGCGCGGGCCTTATATCGCTGCGGAGATTACAGGGGTCTTGGCAAAAAGATTCTAAAGGAATACGCGCGTGACCTTCGCGCCCATTACGCCCATCACGCACAGGCTGTGCAAAAAGGAAAAAATAGACATGGATTAAAACAAATTTAAGGAGAGATAGAAATGGCTGGAGAATACAGATTTTCGTTTGGGCCGTGGAATATCCACGAGGGGGCGGACCCGTTTGGGCCGCCGGTCAGGGACAGTATTGAATTCGGTAAAAAACTCAAGATGTATAAGAAGCTCGGCTTCGACGGCGTACAGTTCCACGATGACGATGCCGTGCCGGATATGGATAATCTCGGCCCCGAGCAGATAGCCAAAAAGGCAAAAGAGGTGCACAGTATGCTGGAGAGCGAAGGTCTGGTTGCGGAATTTGTTGCACCCCGGCTGTGGGAGGATGCGCGCACAATCGACGGAGCATATACGTCCAACGACCCGGCCTGCCGGCAGTATGCCAAAGACCGCAGTCGCCGGATGCTCGATATCGCCGATGCCCTCGGTACGAAGCTGGTCGTCGTCTGGTATGCCCGAGAAGGGACATATATTCGCGAAGCAAAGGACAGCAAGATTGCGGTCGGTCAAATCGCAGAGGCACTCAACGATATGCTCCACTACAACAAAGAAGTCAAAATTGCGATTGAGCCAAAGCCGAACGAGCCGATGGACCAAGCCTATATCCCAACGACCGGCCACGCCGTTGCTATCGGCTATCTTACCGACTATCCCGACCGTGTCGGAGTCAACATCGAAACCGCTCATGTTATTTTAGCCGGCCTTGACCCTTCGGACGATATGGGCTTTGCCCTTGCTTATAATAAGCTGTTCACGGTTCACCTCAACGACCAGAACGGCTTGAAATTCGATGAGGACAGGGCATTCGGCACTGTTGATTTGCGAAGGGCCTTCAACCAGGTGCGGATACTCGATGAGCACGACTATGGCAGCGACGGCCAGTTTGTCGGCCTCGATGTAAAAGCGATGCGAACGCAAAAGCAGCAGGTCGCCACAAAACATCTGGCAAACAGCCGGGCAATCTTTCTGCGACTCGTTGAGCTTGTTCGAAGTCTTGATAAAAACAAGGTCGCCAAACTCATACAGCAGCGGGATTACGAAGAATTAGATATGTTGATAATCAACCATCTAATGGGCTTATAGATTCGTGTCTCTTTTTCTTGTCGATAGAAGGATTAGGTTTCGTATGCCGCCTGCGTCTCTGGCCGCGAGCCATCGCTGCTCAAAGCCTTTCTCCTGGGCAACCTGGGCTATGGCCATCAGCGCCCGCAGGTGGTAATTACGCTGGTCCTGGCTGCCGGCCAGAACAAACATTATCTTAACCGGGTCGGGGGCGTGTGGAAAGTCGATGCCGTCAACAGCTCGGACAAGTAAAATATCGAATTTGTTTTCGCCCTCAACTACTATGTGCGGTATGGCAAAGCCCGGCTGAATTACTGTCCCGCCCTCCGCTTCGCGATGCAGAAATTTCTCGAAAAGGACGTATTCATTTATATCCAGTCTTTTGTCCAGGATTTCGGAAGCCTGCCGGAAAATATCTTCTGCGCTCTTTTTGCCCTGTACATCGAGGATTTCACATTCTCTTATAAGCTTATCGAATCTGTCCTCGATTATATCGTCGCGCTGCAATAAAACATCTCGAAGCTCATTTTCGAGGGTGACGGTCTTGAGCTCCTTGGCGGTAACTCGTTCTACAATATGCATCACTGCTGAGGCCCGGCTGACACGTTTGGAAACATAAAGAAAGTACCAGCCTGTGCTCAAAACAACAAAGCCTGCAGTAATAAGTAGTGGTACTTTTCCCATATCGATGATGAGAACGCTATAAACAATGATAGCAAAGATGTGGATATACGGATATAAAGGCGACTTGAATTTCGGGCGGTAGCTTTGTATCCTGCTCTCACGCATGATAATCACGCTGGCGTTGACAAGAATAAAAAGGATTATCATCAGGGTCGAGGCCGTTTTTACCAGAGATTCGATATCGAGAAAAACAATCGCCGCAATCATAAATCCGCCTGTGAGCAGTATGCTGAAGTGAGGCGTTTTGAAGCGGCTGCTAACGCGGGCTAAAAGCGGTGGCAGGAGCTGGTCCCTGCTCATAGCAAGAGGTGAGCGTGACGCAGCAAGTATCCCGCCGTTTGCCGTGGTTACAAAAGCGGCTATCGCGGCGAGACTGAGCAGTACAAAACCCGGCCGACCCATAAATTTACTGGCCGCCAATGATATCGGCATCAGGTTGCCAATCAGTTCCTTGCCATCAACAACTCCTACTGTAATTACAATTACGCCAATATAAAACAGGGTTACAATAAACCAGGCTAATATCATCCCAAGCGGCAGATTTTTGCCGGGTTGTTTGACTTCTTCGGCAATGCTCGCAACTTTAGTCAGTCCGCCGAAACTTATGAAGACCAGGCCCGCGGTTGCAAGCACTGCCGGCCAGCCTTTGTCGAGAAAACCCGTATACCTTGCAGCTTCGACGGCTCGGGAACCAAAGATTACAAAGAAGGCAAGTATCACTAACAGCACCCCGACCAGCAAGACCTGAAATCTGCCTGTGTGTTTGACGCTTACAATATTCAGTGCCATAAAGGCAAGGCAGCAAATTGCGGCTATTATTTTTGGATGCCACCCAACCATTTGCGTTTCAACTATTAGCTCGATGAGAACCGCCATACCGACAACGGCAAAAGCGCTCTTCAATGCTAATGAAAACCAGCCGGCCAGTCCCCCGAAAAGACCCCAAATCGGGCCTAAGCTCCGCTCGACAAAAAAATATGTTCCGCCCGCTCGCGGCATTGCCGTAGCTAATTCGGCCTTGCTGAGGACACTGGGAATCATCAAAAGCGATGCAAAAATATATGACAATATGACCGCAGGGCCGGCTTTTGCGAAAGCGATAGCAGGCAAAACAAACAGACCGGAGCTTATCATCGCACCGGCCGCCACGGAAAATACATCGAGGGAACCAAGTTGTTTCTTAAGCTGGGCCATCTTAAAACCTGCCTGTTATTGAAACAATCCCTTGCTCGTGCCTCGAATAAATAGCGTGCAAACCATAAAACGCTAAGTTACTTCTGCTCTTGTTCGCCATTATAGCACGAAGCTGTAGTTTTCAACAGCAATACCAATTTGTTGGACAAAGCCGGTCTTGTAGTGTATTATAGTGTGCAGATTCGGCTTACGAAAGTTGAATCGTGTTTTCACTGGAAAAATAGGTATGATGATTAGCAGGAGAAGGTTCCTCAGTTCGGTTGTGGGCGGGGCCGCAGCAATGGCTTTGCCGTGGGATTTCTTTGGAAAAAAGAAAGACAAGCCGAACATTGTCCTCTGTATGGCGGATGACCTGGGCTTCGGGGACACGGGATTTAACGGCAATAAAATCATTAAGACACCGAATCTGGATGCGATGGCCGAAGCCGGCTTGCGATTCACGCGTTTCTATTCGGCTGCACCGGTGTGCTCACCTACTCGTGGAAGCTGCCTGACGGGCCGGCACCCATATCGCTATGGAATCACATTTGCAAATGTCGGACACCTGCCGAAGGAGGAAATTACGCTGGCAGAGGCACTCAAGACACAGGGGTACACGACCGGTCATTTCGGTAAATGGCACCTGGGGACACTGCTTGCAGATTATTCAGGGAAAGGCCCAGGGCGAAAACCCGGGGAAAATTATATGACGCCGGCTATGAGCGGATTTGATGAATGGTTCTCCACTGAGTATGCGGTAGCTACGTGGGACCCCTATGACCCTGCCAACGTACACGGAAAAAAGTTCGACGTGCGGGCGCTTTATTGGCACAACGGCAGGAATGTAACCGAAAAACTCGAGGGAGATGATTCGCAAATCATTATGGACCGCGTTGCTCCATTTATCGATAAAGCCGCAAAAAACAAAAAGCCATTTCTCGCTGTCGTCTGGTTCCACGCGCCGCATGCGCCGGTTGTAGGCGGTCCCGAATACAGACAGAAGTATTCGCAGTATAGCGAAGGCGAGCAGCACTACTACGGATGCATTACCGCTTTGGATGAGCAGATGGGCAGGCTCCGTAAGCAGTTACGAGAGCTGGGCGTTGCAGATAACACGATGCTGTGGTTTTGCAGTGACAACGGCCCTGAGGGAAAAGACGGCAAACGTGGACGCTATCGTGGCTCTGCTGGGCCCTTCCGTGGGCGCAAACGCAGTCTGTTCGAGGGCGGCGTTCGAGTGCCGGCTGTATTGCAGTGGCCTGAACGGATAAAGGGCGGGCAGGTGACAGATATTCCCTGCTGTACGTCGGATTACTTCCCGACCGTTCTGGACGTGCTTGGTGTCAAGCTCAAGGCCCAGCCGAAACCGATTGACGGAGTCAGTCTGCTGCCGTTGATTGAAGGCAAAATGACGAAACGTCCCGTCCCCATCGGCTTTGAATCCGGCAGCCAAATCTCGCTCACGGACAACAGATACAAGCTCTACAGTAAGAACAAAGGCAAAACGTATATGCTCTTTGACCTGATTGAGGACCCCGGCGAGACAAAGGACAGGGCGGCGGAAAGGCCGGAGATTTTACGGTCGATGAAGACAACACTCAAGATTTGGCGAAACTCCTGCGAAGACAGCATCGCAGGAAAAGATTATAAGATATAAAAGAGGGTATTATGGCCAAGAAAAAAAATACAAGAACAGTGATAGGGACTCCCTTGACACCTGCCTTGCTCAAAAAACTGCATGCGTTTGATGAATTGCCGCGGTTTAAACAAAGCGATTTTGACCCACAGGGAAACTGGGGAATCACGTATCGCATCTGGACATGTCACGGCTATCGGGAAACCGGTAATCAGAATGTCGGATTTCTGCGAATTGAGCGTTCCTCTGACAGTTCAAATGAAACGTTTACATTGGACGTCGAACAGCAAGTTGTAGAAGCCGACGGCATATTAAATATTGTTGAAGCTCACATTAAATGCTTGAACAATCAATTAGCGTCCCCTGTTCAATGGGAGCTTACGAGTGGTTTTATCAACACGAATAATAATACAGCAGCTTCTCTTTTGACCAGGGAAAAAGGCGTCATTGAGGAAAATGTCATGCGAGTCGAAAGAGATGGACGCATTGTTAAGCGGAAAGTTGCTGAGCATCTCAGTTGTGATTGGTGCTTGTTTGAAGCGGTACCGCGTCTGGAGTTTGATAAAAAAGATCTTCCGACTTTTGATATGCTTGAAGGGCTAAGTCTATTAAGGCAAGACCAGCATCTGTCTTACAGGGACGTTTATGCGCAGAAGGTCGGGGCGAAAACGGCAAACCTTTGTAAATTTGACCAATTAGGGCGCGGGATTCTGCCTTATGAGTACTGGCTGGACACAAAACATAGACTCCTTGTAGTCACCTCTATGAACAAGGCCTACATATCTGATGTCTATGCAAGACAAACCATCAAACAAAAAACGGAACAACTGCGAAAATCATACGAAAGAATGAAGGATGCAAGAAGGAAATAAATCAATGAATAAACAAACAAAACCAAAAAGCATAAATCGTCGTGAGTTTATAAAGCTAAGCGGCAGTTCGGTGGCTGTGTTGGCTGGTGGTATTTCAGCTAAGGATGCTTTTGGTCTCTTGCAAAAGCGTAAACCAAAGCCGAAGAATATCCTCTTGATTATTACTGACCAGCAGCACATTGATACCATTGCCGCAGGAGGCTGCCGGCACGTGAGAACGCCGGCGCTGGATTGGCTCAAGAGGCGAGGCATTAGTTTTACTCAATCGTACAGCAGCAATCCGTTATGCAGCCCTGCGCGAAGCTCAATTTTTACAGGCCGAACCAGCAGTGAGGCCGGAGTTCACGTGAATGGTCGGCCTATCCGTCGGGACATCCCAAATCTCGGACAGTGGTTGTACCAGGAAACGGATTACGAAACGGTCTATGCGGGGAAGTGGCATCTTCCACGAAGCTTTACAAAAAATATTCCCGGCTTTAGGGTTATAAATACCGGCATTGGTGGTTTAGGCTACCTTTGCGATACGGTAACCTCACGTGCGTGCGAGGCTTTTTTGCGAAACCATTCAAAATCGAGGTCATTTTTAATGGTAGCTTCTTTCCTGCAGCCACACGATATCTGCGAGTGGCTGCGTCTAAACACGAATGACCCGGGTCAACTACGTTACGAGGAGTTGGCCGATAAGCTTCCGGAACTGCCGGAAAATTTCCAATTTGATAGGAATGAACCGCAAGCAATTAAAAACACACGTCAAGCACGAGAACCATTTATTAATGGCTATTGGGGTAAGCAGCATTGGCGTTATTATCTGTGGAGCTACTATCGCCACATTGAGTTTGTTGACGCCGAAATCGGACGCATCTTGCAGGCACTCGAAAATTCCGGCCAGGCAAAGGATACGCTGATTGTTTTTACTTCCGACCACGGTGAGGGCCTCGCGCACCACCAGATGGTACGCAAAAATACACTCTACGATGAATCCGCAAAAGTGTCGTTGATATTCTCCTGGCCGGGACACATTCCAGAGGACATAACAGATAGGAGCCATTTGGTGTGTGGTCTGGACGTAATGCCGACTCTGTGTGATTATGTGGGTATCAACACGCCAAAGATGATGCGGGGCCGGAGCATTCGGCCAATTCTTGAAGGTAAAAGGGTAACCGGCAGGGACTTTGTCGTTACCGAAGTCGGGGCAAATAAAGCAAGAATGGTTCGGACCAAACAGTATAAATATACCACTTACAATGACAAGTCGATAGAACAGCTTTTTGATATGAAAACAGACAGCGGCGAAACCAAAAATCTTGCCACAAGCTCGCGGCACGCTTCCACTTTGGCGGAGCACAAAAAGCTGCTCGGAAAGTGGGAGACTCAGTTGGAACTCGCGCCGAATGTCCCAAACACAGACGCATGGTGGTACAAGGCGTGATTCAATGAAAGAAACTAAAGGTCGAAAGAACTCTGTTCTGTAAGCAGAGGATTAAAAGATAGAAAGGGAGCAACAATGAAAAAAACAACGAGAAGGGAATTTTTGAAAACGCTCGGCTCCACGGCGGCTTCGGGAATGGCGATGTCAATGCTGTCGAGTTGTACCAGTGTCGGCCAGACGGGGTGGGGGGAAAGAAAACAGCCGAACATCATCTTTATTATGACGGACGACCACGCCTCGCACGCCCTTAGCTGCTACGGCAGCAAAATCAACAAAACCCCGAACCTCGACCGCCTCGCAAAAGAAGGGATGCTCTTCAAGAACTGCTTCTGCACAAACAGCATTTGCGCACCCTGCAGGGCCGTGATTCTCACCGGCAAATACAGCCATCTCAATGGCGTCATCGACAACCGGAAAAGGTTTGACGGCACACAGCAGACGTTTCCTAAACTGCTGCAGAAGGTCGGTTACGAAACCGCTATGATAGGTAAGTGGCACCTCAAGAGCGACCCGACAGGCTTTGACTACTGGAATGTCCTGCCCGGTCAGGGAACGTACTACAATCCGGCGATGAAGGAAATGGGCCAGCGAAAGAAATACACCGGCTACACCACGGATATTATTACCGACCATTGCATCAAGTGGCTCAAGGAGCGTAAAGCCGGCAAGCCGTTCTGCCTTATGTATCACCACAAGGCGCCGCACCGCAGATGGGAGCCGGGGCCAAAATACCTGAATATGTATGATGATGTCACAATGCCCGAACCGGACAACCTGTTCGATGATTACTCCAACCGCGGAAGGGCCGCCAGGGAGCAGGACATGAGCATCGAAAAGACGATGGACAAAAGAGACCTGAAACTCATACCGCCGGGCGACCTGAATCCCGAGCAAAAAAAGCTCTGGGACGCGGCATACAATCCAAAGAACGAGGCATTCGAGAAGGCAAACCTACAGGGCAGAGACCTTGTCCGCTGGAAGTATCAAAGATACATCAAGGACTACCTGCGGTGCATTGCGTCGGTTGATGATAATGTCGGCAGGCTTCTCGATTTCCTTGATGAGTCGGGCCTAACTGACAATACCATCGTCTTCTACACTTCAGACCAGGGCTTCTATTTAGGCGACCACGGCTGGTTCGACAAGCGCTTTATGTACGAGGAATCGCTGCGGATGCCGCTGCTGGCACGCTATCCCGGCAAGATTAAAGCCGGCTCGGTCAATGATGATATTGTGCTGAACCTGGATTTTGGACCAACGTTCCTTGACCTTGCCGGCGTTTCGAAGCCGCCCGATATGCAGGGCAGCTCCATTCGTCGGCTGTTGCGGGGCAGGACGCCGGGGAACTGGCGCAAGTCGATGTACTACCGCTACTACCAGTATCCGGCTGTACACAGCGTGAAACGACACTACGGCGTACGGACAGAGCGCTACAAACTGATACACTTTTACCACGACATCGACGAGTGGGAGTTGTACGACCTCCGGAAGGACCCGCGTGAAATGAAAAACGTCTATGACGACCCGGCATACGCCGACACCGTCAAGCAGCTAAAGGCCGAATTGGAACGGCTGCGAAAAAAATACAAAGACTCAGATTGATTCCGGAAGGTAGCTGTTTGGAAAATTGCTGTACTACCTTTGGGATAGTAGGTAATATGGGCTGATAGCGGCCTGAATAGTAATACATAACAGACCGGCTCAGCAGCGTAGCTAAGCAAAGGTCATTATGAAAACGTTAGCTAATGAGGAGTCAGATTATGGGTGGTTCTATAAATCGAAGAGAGTTTCTGGGGGCAGGTGCGGCCGGAGCAGGAGCGATGTTTCTCAGTGGGCATCTGGGCAGCCGGGCCGCAATGGCAGGCGAGGGTGGCCAATGGCCGCCTAAAATGCCACCTGTGAAAATTCACAAGGTCTACATCGGCAGGACCGGCGGGATTTACCTGTCCAGGCCAAAGGAAGAAATCGGCAAGTTCGAGGAATACCTCGCAAAGCTGGAACGCAAGCTCGGCGACGTCAAGTTCGTAGGCGGTGAAGTGGTCCCGCCTGTTAAAGTGGATGAGGTGCTAAAGAAACTTAATAATGCAGATGGTGTAATACTGTTCCATCTTTCGGGCCATGGTGGAGGGGCGCCGAAGCAGACGATGGACCGCATCATCAATGTGGGGCTGCAGACGGCGGTGTTCTCGCAGCCGTTCAGTGGTCACGGATGGATGTACTTCCCCCAATGGCGCAAGGCGGGAAAGAAGGTCGTTGTCCTGCCGACAAGTAACTGGGGCGAGCTTGAGAAGATAGTCAGGCTGATGCGGGTCGGACCGCATTTAAAGAAGTCTCGTATCATCGTTGTGCGTGGGCCGCTGGGTACGGCGGCTGCCTGCTCGGCTGAACAGGTAAAGAAAAAGCTGGGCGTTGAGATGGTCCCAATCACCGTCGAGGAAACCATCAAGGCCCACCAGGCCGTCGATATCAAGGACGCTGAAGCTGAGGCACAGCAGTACTGGATTAGTAAGGCCAAAAAAATTGTGGAGCCTTCGAGAAAGGAGATTATCAACTCGGCTCGGCTGTACCTGGCGATGAAGAACATCATGATAAAGGAAAGGGCACAGGCCACCACGAGCTCGAATTGTATGGGCGGACCGGCTAAAGGATGCCTGACGTACAGCAAGCTCAACGACCTCGGATTAGTAGGTGCCTGTGAAGGTGACATGGATTCGACTTTGACAATGTTGATGTTCGCCTATGCGTTTGGGATACCGGGTTTTATCAGCGACCCTGTCATCGATACATCCAGCAATGCGTTGATTCACTTCCACTGTACTTCGGCAACGAAAATGGACGGGCCGGGCGGCAAGCGTCTGCCATTTACAATACGCACCCAGAGCGACAGCGAGAGAGGAGTTTCACTGGAGGTGGACAACCGCATCGGCCAGGTTGTTACCTGCGCAAAGTTCATCAACCTCGATACGATGTTGATATCCACCGGAAAAATCTTCAAGGTTACACGCGACGAGCTTGGCTGCCGCACTCAGTTTTGGACCGAGGTCCCCAATGCACAAAAGATGTTCCATAACTGGGGTGCCGGAATACTAAAGGGCGGCACTATGGCACTGCTGCACCGTGATGTCTTCTACGGCGACTATATGCAGGACATCAGGAACCTTGGCGTCCTGATGGGATTTAATATCGTTGAAGAAGGAGGCCCGGCAAGCCAGGCTTAACCACCTGCGGCAACTTCGCCTTGCTTGGGGCACCTTACGCAAAGTACGAAAAAACGAATGAGAACTACGGTAGCGTAGAGCGCTGGCGGTATGCAAGGCAGGAGTATGGAAGTTCGTCGACATCCACTCCGATGCCAAAGGCAGAGTCGTCGGAAAGTTTATGGATAGTTGAACCGTAACATAAGCTCAACAGCACAGAACATCTCACCTGCTTAGCTTACTCAAAGTCGCCTTCAGTAACTCTGGAAAGCGGGGAACTTTACCTGAAACTGGAAAGGAGAAAATTATGAAGAAATTGGAATGGTTAGCGCTGCTGGTAATTATTTTGAGTATATTGACACATTTCTTGAACTTCTTTGGTGCTGCTCTCATCGCAAGATTATACTCGCCTGAGTATGTCGGCATATCTAATATCCACTTCAACTTGATGACCTCTGCTCGTTCTCTGTTATTGGTAATTGTCAATGTGGTTATAGGAATATGGCTGTTCATACAGGCAAGCCGGAGCAAAAATACTCCGTGGATTTGGCTGTTGTTTGGAATATCTTACGGCCTGATTGCTGCTGTTTTATTTTACCTTTTGAGCATTTATGAAGCGAAGGCTTACAACAATGCTGCTGCGCCGGCAACGGATAGCACTGCGTAAAAAACTTAGAAACTCGAACAGAAAGACTGTCATTGAGAGCGAACCACAGGTTCGCGCGGCAATCTCGTGCTTTTGGGCTTGCCCATCCTGCGGACAACAACTAAAACCTCATTTTGTTAAAGTCTTTTAGATTATGAAGCCGAAAATCCTGCTTGTGAATCCGCCGATTTATGATTTTGCCGCCTATGACTTCTGGCTGAAGCCCTATGGTCTGCTGAGCATCGCGGGCTATCTGCGTGACAAGGTTGATTTCAAGCTCTTCGATTATCTTGACCGCTTACATCCTTTCGTTGTTAAACGAAACGAGCTTGAGTCCGACCGGTGGGGACGTGGCCGATTATATTGCCAAAAGCTGCCGAATCCGGCCTGCCTCGAGAATATCCCGAGGTACTTTAGGCGATTTGGATTGCCGCGGGAGCTATTCATAGATTTCCTTACAACCCAGACACAGTCCGACTTCGTTCTTATTCAAACGATGATGACCTATTGGTATCCGGGCGTGCAAGAAGTCATAGAGGACATTCGCAATGCCTGGCCTAAAGCAAAAATTATATTAGGAGGCAATTATGTAACACTCTGCGCCAAACACGCACAGGAATTGGGAGCGGATTTATCAGTGGAGGGAACAAATCTTGGGCCGCTCGCCGAATTTCTGGACATTGAGCCGGACTCGGAGCAGCCGGCCTTTTGGCAAGGCTACGAGAACCTAAACGTTGGTGTCCTGAAGCTGACCGACGGCTGTCCCTTCAACTGCACTTATTGTTCCGTGCCGAAGGTCTATGGCAAATTCAAAACGAGGCCGCTTGAACACTCTTTAGCTGAGCTCCAGCTTTTATGCCGGCTCGGCGTTGAGAATATTGCTTTTTATGATGATGCTTTGCTGTTCGAGCCTGAAAAGGTCCTGATGCCGTTTTTGAACGAGGTCTTAACCCGCAATATAAAAATGAACTTTCACAGCCCCAACGCCCTTAACGCCCGCTTTATCACGAGCGAACTGGCCGAGCTTATGGTGCGGGCCGGCTTTAAGACCTTCTATCTCGGTTTTGAAAGCGCTTCGTTAGAGTGGCAGAAGCGGACCGGCTCGAAAGTTTCTTCCGACGAGCTTGCCCAGGCTTCTCAATATCTTATTGCCGCCGGCGCAGAGCCTGCGAGCATCACCGCATATCAAATCCTCGGCCATCCTCAAACCGATAGTCAGCAGCTCGAAGCATCGATGCGCTTTGTCAACAGCCTGGGTATTCGCGGGATGTTAGCGGATTTTTCGCCGATACCTGGGACGCCGGATGGTGAATTTTGCCGCAAGTGGGTGGATATGGACGAGCCGCTGTTCCATAACAAGACCGCATTCCCGATTATACTGCTCGGCTTCGACGAAACAAACCGCCTAAAAGACCTGCAACGCCAGCTTAATCGCTCTCTGCCGAATATCCAGAAGCATTGATTTTACACTACAGATTCCGTATAGTTATCTACTTATGAGCGATGAAACTGTGCACATTAAATCATACGGGTGTCAGATGAATAAGCTGGACACGGCCTTGGTGACTTCCGCGCTTAAAAAGGCGGGTTTCAGCTTGACCGACAGCGCAAAAGAAGCTGACGTTGTTTTGATAAATACCTGCTCGGTTCGGGACCACGCCGAGCAGCGGGTCATCTCGCATCTGGGGCACCTGCAGCACATCAAGAAGAGTCGTCCTGAGATGATTGTCGGTGTCATCGGCTGTATGGCACAGAGGCTCGGCGTCAAACTGCTCGAACACAACGCCGTCGATATCGTCTGCGGACCCGCACAAATACCACAAATAGCCAAGCTGGTAACAAAAGCACTGCAGGGGAAAAAGGAAACCATTGCGGTAACTGATAAGATTAGGCAAAAAACTGATGAAGACCAGGCACAGGCCCTCGAAGATTTCGAATCTGCTTACGGCATCGAGGATAGATACATACCCGGCCAGGCCTATGTTCGCGCGATGCGGGGCTGCGATAATTTCTGCACGTATTGTATTGTCCCCTTCGTACGCGGGCCCGAAGTTTCCCGCCCGCCCAAAGCAATCATCGAGCAGATAAAAAAATTGGCAGATGCAGGAGTAAAACAGGTTACACTGCTCGGCCAGAGAGTAAATGCGTATAAATACAAAAGTGGTAAGAAAACCTGGTGTCTCGCTGATTTGCTTCGGATGGCAAGTGACGTCGAAGGAACTGAATGGATAAGGTTCGTCACCAGTTACCCATCGGAGGAGTTCTTCGACGAAATCTTACAGGCGATGGCCGATTTGCCGAAGGTCTGCAATTATTTGCACATACCCGCACAGAGCGGCTCCGACAAAATCCTCCGGGCGATGAACCGCCACTACACCGCCGGCCGGTATCTTGCAATGCTGGCCAAAGCCAGGGCCATCGTCCCCGACATAGCGATTGCGGGCGATTTTATCGTAGGCTTCCCCGGTGAAACTCAGGCCGATTTCGAAGTGACTGTTGACCTTGTTAAAAAAGCGCAATACAAGAATTGCTTCATTTTCAAATACTCACCCCGGCCGGGCACGAACGCTGATAAAAGGCTGCAAGATGATATTCCTCTTGAAGTAAAGAAAAGCCGAAATATAAAACTGCTCGCCGTTCAGGAAAAGATAAGTGAGCAGCTAAGCGCCGAATTTTTAGATAAAGAAGTAACAGTCCTCGTCGAGGGCTTGAGCAAAAAGCCGCATCTAAATGACACTGAAGGCGGTGACAAACCTCAACTTATTGGCCGAACTGCGACGGACTACATAGTGGTCTTCAACGGCCCGTTGTCTTTGGCCGGTCAATTTGCAAAAGTCAAAATCACAAAAACTTCGCCGCTTACTCTCTTCGGTGCTCTTATCTAATCCGGTATTCACTTGTCAAACAGCAACCAAAACCTTCTCCCATTACTCTCTTCGGCGCTTTTGTTTAATCCTGTCTTTACTTTTCAAACAACAACCAAAATCTTACCCTTGGTTCTCTTCGGCCGGCTCGAGTAACAAGCATCAATTGACTGAGGTACGTCACTAACCGGCTCCTTTGACCATTTCCAAAATAGCCGACGGCATCTGGACGACGCAGAAATAGCCAAACACCAGAAAGGCGATTATCAATCCAACGGCAAATATCCGGCTCGGACGAAGCACTCGCGCTGCCTCGGCGCTCAGCAGCTTCGGCATCACCACGAACAGACCGACCGCAACCAAAATCGCCTGCAGCGGCGTTAACAATAAGCCGTCTATCAGCGCTGCGCCTTGGATTAATTTCACGGGCTTTTTCGTAAAGCAAAAAATGATAACCATATTCGCGCACAAAAAGAAGAGCAGGAAAAACCTGAACTGCTTCTTCCACGCGAACTTCTTATTAAAGCCCGGTATACAAATCCTGCACGAGTCCGCAAGCAGTCTCGGCCAGCCGGCCAACTGCCCTATCTGCGTTGAAATCAGCGCCGCCGCCCCACCTAACATAAACAGAAAACCGCCCACAGGTCCCCATCCTTCTGAAAAAAGCCTCGAAAGCTCAATCGCCACCTCCTCACCTTGCGGCGCTATTTGGGCCGGCCGCAGCACACCCACCCCCGCGATTAAAAACGCGCTGGTTACAACAATTCCTATCACCATCGCTATCGACGAATCTACATAAAGCACCCGGCACCACCCCTTTATTTTCTCCGCAACTGCGCGAGGCATTTCTTTCAACATAGATACATCTGCCGGCCTGCCATATCCCCTGCCCGCGGCCGCACCGTACCCCGCTCCGAGCACCCAGTACGTGTACCACACCTGGCTGGCAAAGCCCCCTGCACCCCAGCCCAACAGCGGCAGTATCTCCCTCCACGGATTGTTACTGACCTCCTCCATCGAGGCCGCCCATTCCGGAATCTCCGGCACACTGAAGCTAAGGCTCCCAAACAACTCACCGATACCGGGAAACACGTGCGCCGCCACATACATCACGCCCACTACGACAATCAAAACGAGAATACTCATCACAATCTTTAACACATTGAATCCACCCGACCATACCACTGTCACGGCCGCTATCGTCACCACCCACCCACACAACGCCGGAAACGCATTACCGACCTGTTCAGCCGTCACATTGAGCTTCTCTAAAAGCACAAGGTTCACAATGTTGCTTATGACGGTACTTGCGGCCGCGATAAAACTCACCGGCAGAAGGCTATTGACGAATATCCCCGCCGCCGTAACCACTGCCCCGATGGAGAACGTCGCGGCTACAAACTGTATCACTAAAACTGTCCACACTGCCCAGTGTCGCCCACCCGGCATCCGGTCGAACATATCGATCATACCTTCGCCCGTGCAGACCGTATAGCGCGCCCCGCTCATACCTATCCAGAACTTCAGGAATATGCCTAATACGATGGCCCACAGGACCGTCGTGCCCAAGATGGCCCCCGTGCGTGTGGCAAGTATGACCTCGCCGGAGCCGATATACTCCGCCGCCCACACAAAGGCCGGCCCGACTAACACAAGAACCATAAGCCCCTTAGGCGGCTTTTTAATTGTCATTTCTTCCATAGACCGAAGATTAACGCAGATTATATTAACCAAGTAAAGCCAAAAAACGTTAATCGTCAAACGCGGCAGCATTTTTTGGGTTTGAAATTGGGTTTGATTGGGTTTGTATTGGGTTTGTTTTGGCATTTTATTGGCTTTAATTGGGTTTGATTGGGTTTGTTTTGGCTTTGAATTGGGTTTGTTTTTCCCACGTTCACCAAGTGTCTTATCTTCGTAATCCTTTGTTATTACTTTATTTACGTTCATTTGGGCTTTTTGGAAATTGGGTTTGTTTTGCATAAAATGAGCGATTTGTAGTGCGCTCACTACAAATGTAGAGGGGAATTTAGTGAAAAGTGAGCTAAAGTGCCTAAAGTGAGCTAAAGTTTGATTCTCGATGCTCGTGAGTAGTTCATTGTTTCCTTCGGCTTCGCTCAGGACAGGCTCCGTTTGTAGTTGGCGATTTGGGCTGGATAGGCGGTTTGGGTAGGGGGTGGTGTTCATAGTTCGTGGTTTCCTTTGACTTTGAACTTATTTTGGTGTGTATCTGCTGATACTAAGACTTGCGGTTCTCCGCGTAATCCATCACCTACTGGCGTCTTACGTTTACCTTCTGGTAAACATACAAATAGATTAACATATTATCAAACAGCCGTCAACAAAAAAATGACCAAAAAGTGTTTTTTTTGGTCATCCACCTAATCATTGAAACGGCTGTATTTTAGCCGGGAAACATCCTCCCCCGCCTTTGGTTTGCGAAAAACAAAAAGGTGCTCGTGCATTATCAAATAAAACTTGCTCTTCTTATCTTTTTAAGAAACTCTATTCCTTCATCCCCATACCTCTCAGGATCAAAGTCATCTATAGTAAATTCAACGCTTAAAACTGTTTTATCAGCAAGAGTCTTTGCTTCCTTAACTTTATTGGTCCGTTCATCATAATATAAATCAATTATAGCTCCACCACCTGCGTGAATATCAGAAATGATTAATTTATAATGATCGCCAGCTTGGTTTGTTAGCCCTTTGCGCCTATAGCTCGTGAAATAAAAGTGCCGTGCATGTTTTCCGTAATCAGGATGCCTAAGCTCAAGACAAATTAGCTCGTCAAAAGTGGTTTCAAGCAAATAGTCATTATCATTAATCAGATTTTCGAAGGCCTGTTTTTCATCCTTGCCTTGAGCAAAGCTAACCACCTGGCAGTTTTCGATATCTGGCTCTATCGATTCACTTTCCGGCTGAAAAGTGTAGCCTTTTGTGGTTATGAAAATGTAAGACCTCATAGTCCACCTCTAAACATTCTTCCACAATTTGCGATAGACGCCTCCACCAAGAAACTCTACCAAACCCAAATCTCTGAGTTCCTGTAGCTGCTGCCGTATTTTCGCTTCTATATTTAGATTGTCCGGGTGGAGTTCTTGAAGCTGCTTTTTGAAGGCGTACAGTTGATCGAGTTTGAAGATATTAGCTGTTATTCTCGAAACCACATTGAATGTGTCCAATCGCCAGCCTGATAAAGTATTCACGATACTTGTGACACCACCATCGTATAAGTCATCTTCTGGTTCGTAAGGTTCCTTTGGGAATAAATCCTTTTCTGATTTCTCGAATTTGATTCTTTTCTCCTTCGGTACTTTAGCAAGAATATCTTCTGTTGTGGAAAGAATTTCTTCAGTTACCTTTGATGCTTTTTCCTCATCTTGAAAGATTTGCAGAAAGTCAGATTTGAGTCTGCTGGCAGTATCTGAGTCATGTATTAGAATCCCACATTCATAGTTATTTTGCAGGCCACCCAAGGTCAAATTCGCTGATGTGATGATGGCACGCTGGGAGTCAAAAATATATGTTTTAGCATGCAACTTCGGATAATTTCTGACTGGTATACGGCTTTCGATAAAGGAGCTCAGGGCCGTTAAGTCAGATGAATTTCGGTAGAAACTATTTAGCTTGTAGCTGGTCAGCAAAGATATTTTTGCTTTGGTCGGCTTATTGTCCAATATCATTTTCGCCACATTGGCTTTGATAAAGGGGGAGGCCAGTAGCTGCTCTTGTGAGGTTTTAACCAGATCAATAAAAACATCGGTAGAAGGGTTTGTGATTATTTCAACTTTCATTTTTTATTCTCTCCTCAAAAGCTTCTATCGCCCCATCCACACTGCCAAAGGCAAATTCCGCCAATTCTTCCATTGTAGCGTCAACGGCAGTGTGATCAAACTCCCTATTGAGAAATTCCAAGAATTCGGGGTTGTTTTTGTATTGGTCAGCTTTGTTATCCATAACTTGCGTATTATTGATCAAATACTGGATTTAGTCAAATCAAGACCGAATAAATCTTTACGGCGTAGAGGGGTAAGGTATAATTATCGGGTATTGTTAAAATACGTCATTCTCTTATATCATTAAAGGAAACATAAAATGGCAAAGAAAAAGTCAAAGAGAAAGACATTATTGATGGTCTCACCAGATGATATATCTCCTAATCCCCATAATCCGAGACTAATTTTTGATCCAGAGGATCTTAGAGAGCTTAGAAATTCCATCGATAAAGTTGGCATTTTGGTTCCTATAACAATATTTGAGAATAAGAGAAAATATCCCAAAACAAAATACTCCTTATTAGATGGTGAAAGGAGATGGCGTTGCGCAAATAATCTTAAACTCAAAAAGATCCCAGCAAATGTTGTGGACGAACCCGGAGATGTCACTCAGAATATATTATTTATGTTCAACATCCATCATTACAGAAAAGAGTGGGCACTTTTCCCTACTGCGCTTAAATTGGAAGTCCTGATGAAAAAACTTAAGACAGATAGTGAGTCTACTCTGGCTAACTTTACCGGAGTTAGTCGTTCAATGATCAGACGTTGTAAGGCGCTTTTGTGGTTTCCCGAAACATACCGTAATATCTTGATGGATAGAGAAGGTAAAATATCAACAGATTTTTTCATAGAAATTTATCCAATCGCATATCGCTTGAGCCAAGAAAATGAATATCTCTACCCAGAAAAAATCAAAACTTTTATCGATATATGTATGAACAAATTCTCAGAAAATATAGTCTCTGATGTTAAAGAATTTCGGGAGTTAAGGAAATGCATGGCTTACTACGAAGATCAAAATAACTTAAATAGGTTCAAATTGAGGATCAATAAATTCATAAAAACAAAACATACGGGTTTAGAAGTTTTTGCTGTTCCTGAGATTGAGGCAGACCGAAAAAGGAAAAATATTATCAAATATATCAGCTACCTGAATGAAAATTTGAAAACAATAAATCCAAATCTGGTTAGCGATGTTTATTTTGCTGAACAACTAAAAGAACTTAGGAATAGCTTGGATATACTTATTGAAAATATTGATTGAAAATGAGCATAGAAGAAAAATTGCGTGAGTATCACGGGTACGTTCGCAACTCTGTTGGAAAATGGAAGTCACAGCTTGACATTTCTGAGGAATCCATAGGAAAAATACTAAATTATCTTGAAATTTTTAATGGCCGTAAAATAAGGAAAATTCTGCGAGATGCAGTAAATCAGAATAAGAAGCTGATAGGAAGTAACAGTTGCTACATTTTCAAATTAGGACCGTTAGGAAAAAGTGGTGAGATCTTGGCATACGAATTTTTCCACACCTTTAGAAATTATAAGCATAAATTAAAAGAAATATGGGAAATCCCACAATTACCAGAAAACAGCAAGATAGTATTTATTGACGATTTAGTTGGCACTGGAACACAATCAGTAAAACAACTAAAAAAATTAAGCCAAATGCTAAATCCAAGCCATAGTGGTTACTTGTTATGTCTATGTGCAACACCTCAAGGAATAAAGAAAATCGAAGAAAATACTACGATTTCAGTCATACCCGGCGTTATTCTCAAGGAAAAGACACATCAGCATCTAAACGACAAGTGTAATAATTTCAATAGCACAGAAAAGAATTTCTTAAGAGACCTAAATGCTAGATTACAAGATCCAGGTAGAGGATATTACGCAAACGTAGGATTATTATTAGCTTTTTATTTTACTGTCCCCAATAACACACTTCCTATTATATGGAAAGACAATGCTTCTTACAAAGATGACTCAGGTAATCAAAGGCACTGGCGTGCACTGTTGCCAAGAGATTATTAGTTGCAATTTGACACAAAAGAATAAAAGTGCTAGCAAACGTCATCCCATCTTGTTAATAAGCTGGCCCTTGCCCCCTGCCCATTTTAAGAAGGGTTTTGCTAAAGTTGATTTTTCAGCAACAACACTCACAACAAATCCTTTGCTCTTACACCCAAAGCTTTTGCGATCCTTTCGACGTTGAGTAAACTGACGTTTCGTTCGTTTCTTTCTATGGCTCCTATGTAGGTTCTGTGAAGGTCAGCACGGCGGGCAAGTTCCTCCTGTGACCAGCCCCTCTTAAGGCGCAAAGTCCTTACGTTTCGGGCAAACTCCTTTAGTACGTTGTTTTTACTCATGCGGGCAATTATGGATCAAGTGATACGCATAGTCTACGAGACTATAAGTAGCTTTTTTGGAGAGGAGTATATCCAAGATGGCGATTGAAAGTCGTATTTGCATGCCGGAAAAAAGTTGTAGAAGTCAACGTCAATTCCTGCTAAAATACCTATCTCTGTCTTTCAGGCCTGAATGTTTTGATATTTTATTAAGGGAAATCGGAAAATGAGGCAAAGAGAGCACCTTACGCCCTACGGCAATAAGCCGATGGTTACGCCGATTGTCTCGGCGGTCAATTATGAATACGTATCGTTTGAGATACTGCAACAGATAACAGACGGCGAGATTGACGGTTATACATACCACCGTGATGACAATCCGACTATACGGGCGGTCGAAAAAGAAATCGCCCTGATGGAAAAAGCCAATGACTGCGTTATCTGCACAACGGGTATGGCTGCTTTGACAATGATTTTTTTGACGTATCTGAAGGCAGGTGACAATCTTCTCACCTTTCATGATGTTTACGGCGCAAACTACAAGGTTTCGCTGATTCTTGAGAAATTCGGCGTTGAGATTACGTGGCTGGATGCCGCTGAGCCGGAAAAAGTCGCAGAGAGTATCAAGGATAATACTAAGATGATTTTCTGTGAAACCCCGAGCAATCCCTTGGTCAAAGTGGTTGATATTAAGTATCTTCGCCAACAGGCTGACCGTGTCGGTGCGTTGCTTGTCGTTGACAATACATTTGCCACGCCCTACCACCAGTTGCCGTTAACCCTTGGCGCCGATTTGGTCGTACACAGCGCGACAAAAGGCCTCGGCGGGCACAATGACCTTATGACGGGTGTGATTGCGTGTTCGAGCCGCCAGTTTTACGATGAGCTTTGGTTCACGCGACAGGCGATAGGCACTACGCTTGACGCATTCTCGGCCTCCCTGCTGGAACGGGGCTTAAAAACATTCGAAATACGTGCAGCAAAAATGTCGGAAAATGCTATGGCTATCGCCGAGTTTCTTGCCGGCCATCCGAAGATAACCAGGATATGCTATCCGGGTTTGCCGGGCGATGCCGGACATAAAACCGCATGCAGCCAAATGAAAAAAGGTTTTGGCGGAGTGCTCGCCTTTGACGTTGGCAAGACTCAAGCGGAGGCAAAGAAATTCGTTGAGAAATTGAAAGTTATTTATCACGCAGTAAGTCTCGGCTGTACCGAAACTTTGGTCTGCCTCCCCGTTCTTACTACAATGCTGTATCTGCCGGAAGAAAGAAGGACAACCTTCGGGGTCAGCCCGAATACCGTTCGCCTGTCAGCCGGAATCGGAGATACCAAAGAGCTTATAGCTGATTTGAAACAGGCGCTGGATTGGGATAAGGCATAGCAATAAAACGCGAAGGCCAAACTTCTCTCGTCAAATCTTGTGCCAAATTAGCAGCGGTTTGAGTATTACAGGCACAATCGCCTCAATAGAGACCACAGCAGCCGATTAAATCTTGCTTTTTAGCCGTTATACGCTCCTTAAAACACAAGAAGTTATTTATTCGGAATAACGAGTCGGCCGTATTATGTCAGTTTAGTGGGCTAACTTATCCGCAAACGGCAGACGCTCCGGCACCACGTGCACCTGTGTCGTAAACTTATAAGGAACGGGCGTACCGCTGTCATAAACCATCTCAACAAAAAACGCCGTCCACCCTTCTTTCGGCTCCGCAATCCTAACATCAAAACGAACGCCATTCTCATTGACCTTCAGAGGAGAGCTTTTCCACACCCGCCCGATAGTATCAACGCGAAAATCACGTGTCTTTTCATTCGTCGCCTGCCAAAGATTAACCCCTTCGAGCTTACCGCTTATCGGCTTGACGCCTATCTTGTCCCCTTCGACCTTCCACGTGAACTTCGGCAGCGCCGAATTCCTCAGGACCGACTTATAGAACAATAACAGACTCACCGCAGCATCGGCGTTGAGGCCGTGGTCCGTATTGGGGATATATCGCAGGTATTTTTCGCCCGGCAAATCGTCAAAATAAAATTGCGCCGAATCCGGCAAAAAAAACTGGTCCCCCGTCGAATTCACCAGAAACTTCGGCATCATATAGCGGGCCCGATACTCGTAGGGATCCACGAGTTTTCTCAAAGCCTCCCCTTTCGCCGTCAAGAGCCTGTCAAAAACCTTCATCTCCTCGTAATCACGAATCGCCGGTGCATAGAATCCATACGCACTGAAATGGTGTTCCATCGACTCCTTCATATTCAGCACGTCGATGACAGCCGGCGCAATCGCTGCCACCCGCTTATCGACCGCCGCCGTCAACCACGTAGTCCACCCCCGCTTCGACGCCCCCGAAACGACAAACTTTTTTACCGCAACCCCCCCGCCGCTGACGGACGCAACATATTTCTGGACCGTATCCATTGCCCGCACGGCACTTTTGACCATCGGCAGCAGCAGCGGCCACGTCTGGTCGCCCGTGGCCAAACACTTGTCAAACGTATAAGCGATAATCGCATCTTCATATCGAGGCCGGCCGCCGTCAGGAAAACGCAAAGGCTGGTTCGGAACCATTCGCAAATCCGCCACGACCGTACCGCTGGACAGCGCTATATTGACTAACATCATATCGGCTTTGCTCGGAGCAGCGTCATTGTTACTACCCCCGTTTATCCAAAGCAGCCCAATATCACTGCGGACCTTGTCCGGCTTGATGATTGTCAGCCAATGCCGCCACAGCGTTCGGTCAACTTCGAGGCCGTTGCGCCACGACTGTGACGTCATATCCAGAACGTAGGCCGTGTACCCTTTACCCTTGATGGTATCTTTGAGGCTATAGCGGTAGTTCGCATCCGGCTTTTTTACGTAATCATCCAGCACCGTCGCAAAAACGAACTGCGGCCCGGCAAATACCAGCACAGCCAAAATCGCCAATTTCAACCTGCTCATGCGATAGTGTGATTTCATAATCGACCCTTTCCTTTAATAATTCGTTGAGGATAGAATTCTACCACATATCACAGGAAAAAGCAAGAATGAACACGCCGGCAATCTCACTCATCACTTATCATTAATCATTTCTTGTGCCATTGCGAGGCCTCTTTTTAGGACTCCCCAGGACGCCTGACGGCGGAAGCAATCTCGAAAAGTATTTAGACCCACGCCCGTCCCAATGTTTTTATTCGGGATTTTACGTGGGTTTTTTGTACATCTTGAACACTTGAATTTTCGTGCTTTGTGCTTCGGATTTGCCCGGCTTCCAAGCGTTTTTTTCTTGCTTTCACCCACAATACCCTTCATAATAACATCGGCGGGCGTGGCATACTGACGGCTAACAACTATCGGTTGATGACTAATATCTACCCGCTAAACGCTGTGTTATTAACGATTTACGAAATACTAACGGCTAAATACTAACGACGAAAAACGAAATGAACCAGCGGCTGAACTTGGATGTTCCATAAATGCCGCTGGTAAGTTCAATTGTTAGAGAGGTGATTTAATATGATACGACCACTGGAACCAAAAAAGGATATGGAACGCGTAGCTGATATGTGGCTCAGCGAAATAGTGCGTGTATACAATTTCGTTACCGAGCCCGAGAAGTTCTGGGGCAAGAGACTTGATGAGATGAAAAACGTAACACGCACAGCAGAAGGATATGTCTATGAAGAGGATGGAATAATCAAGGCCTTCATAACGATAAAGGACCATTATATATGGGATATGGTCGTTGATTCGCAATACCAAAAAAAGGGTATTGGGACCGCCCTGCTGAATTTCGTAATGGAACGCAAGGAATCTCTTGCTCTTGGCATCTTCCAGAAGAACCAGGCAGGTATTGAGTTCTTCGAAAAACGCGGATTTGCCAAAGCCGGCGTGTACACAAGTCTGGAAGGACATCAGAAGTTCGACATGATATGGAGAAAAGAAGACGTGTAACCAGTCGCTCCACCACGCCGACGCAATAATATTTACGCCCCAATTCTTGCCTTTGAAATTGGGTTTGAATTGGGTTTGTTTGGGTTTGAATTGGGTTTGTTTTGGCATTTTATTGGCTTTAATTGGGTTTGATTGGGTTTGTATTGGGTTTGAATTGGGTTTGTTTTTCCCGCGTTGACCAAGTGTCTCATCTTCGTAATCCCTTGATAATACCATATTTACGTTCATTTGGGCTTTTTGGAAATTGGGTTTGTTTTGCATAAAATGAGCGATTTGTAGTGCGCTCACTACAGTTGTAGAGGAAAAGTTAGTGAAAAGTGAGCTAAAGTGCCTAAAGTGAGCTAAAGTTTGATTCTCG
>Ga0114922_10000683_pt1 | contig 32636 bp, 32 predicted proteins | sample AartaG_FD_100975 | JGI IMG/M metagenome (GOLD analysis project Ga0114922, IMG submission 100975) | Deep subsurface microbial communities from Aarhus Bay to uncover new lineages of life (NeLLi) - Aarhus_00045 metaG | ecosystem: Environmental > Aquatic > Marine > Oceanic > Sediment | place... | reverse complement strand
GACGTGGATGCGGCCATCGTCATGGATCACCTGATCCTGGCGGCGGCCGATCAAGGATTGGGAAGTTGCTGGATCGGGGCCTTCGACGCCCGGGCGGCCCGGGAGATCCTGGGACTGCCCGAATCCGTAGAGCCGGTCGCCTTCACGCCTCTCGGTTATCCGGGCGACAGCCCCGGAGCGAAGAAGCGCCGCACCGTCGAGGAGTTGGTGCGCTTCGAATCCTGGAGCTGAAGCTCCGCCACGGTGAGTTCGTTGTACAGTGTGGGTGTAGCCCTGGCGATTGCCTCGGGTGCAGCTCACAACATTGGGATTGTGCTGCAGAAAAAGGTAGTCAACCAGTTTGCTGCCGACAGGCAGGGTTTCTTTTCCAGGTTGGTGCGGCACCCCCTCTGGCTGGCGGGCTTCGTCATTCACATGGGTTTGGGTAGCGCCCTGTTTCTCCTGGCGCAGGTGCGGCTGGGACCGGCCTTGATCCCGGGGCTCATGGCAGCCGGTCTGGTGTTCCTGGTATTGGGTTCGATCTGGATTCTCAAGGAACAGCTGGGCGCAGCGGAGATTACCGGAATCCTCCTTCTCATCGTAGCCATCACCCTTCTGGGGTTGAGCCGCCTGACAATCGACGTAGAGGATTTTGATGTGCTGGCCCCTGGTTTCATCCTGCGCTCAGCCCTGTTCTCCTTGGTCATCGGCGCACTGATTCTGATTCTGGAACTCCTGGCAAGGCGCATGACCCGCTACCGCGGATCCGCTCTGGCCATTAGCTCCGGACTGTTGTACGTGTTGTCCAATTTCTGGGTCGGGCCGTTTATGGGAGCGGTGCTGCGGATCTTCAAGGGGATCTTCACCCTTCCGGTGATCGCTCTGTTCGTGACCGGATCCGCCATCCTGGTGGTCACGAACATGTACGGAATAGCCAGGCTGCAGCTGGCTTTCAGGATTGCGAACGCCAGTCTGGCGATTCCCATTCAGCAGATTCCGATCCAAACCGCCCCGGCCCTGGTCTACCTGGCTGTTTTCCGCCTGTCTGCACCTTCCACTGTTTCAGTGTTGATGTTTTGCCTGGCCGTTGTGCTGATCATAGGCAGCGCCTTCGTGCTGGCCCGTCGTCAGGGTATGATGGAGGCGATCGGATCGGCCCGGGTAAACTCACCGGGCACGTAGACCCGGGTGTCGGTGTAGATCCGACTGTAGCGGAATCAGAAATCCAGCAGCTCGACCTCGAAGATCAGAAACTCATTCGGCGGAATGACTCCGGGGTAGCCCCGCTCGCCGTAGGCCAATTCCGGGGGAACGATCAAAATCCGTTTCTCTCCCCGCCGCATGCCTGTCAGCGCTTCGTTCCATCCCTGAATCACCTTTCCGATCTCGAAGCTCGCCGGCTGTCCCCGTTGGTAGGAGCTGTCGAAGACCAGGCCGTTGAGGCGTTGCCCTCTGTAGTGGACCGTGACGCGCTGCCCGTACTCCGGGCTGCTCTTTCCCGATCCCGATTCCAGGATGACACTGCGCAAGCCCGTGGCTGAGATCCTCGCCTCGGGCCAGCGCCGCTCGATCTCGGCCAGAGCCATTTCCCGGGCCCGGGCGGCGTACTCCTTCTGCCGTGCCGGGGCTTCCCGCAGCAGGCTGTCGAACAGGGCCTGATCCGCCCTGAAAGCCAGGGCTGCCGAACCGATTCGCAGGATCTTGACGGAATCGATCCGGTCACCCTGGCCGATGGCCTCAATCACCGCCTGACCTTCAACCACCCGCCCGAACACGGCGTGAAAGCCGTCCAGCCAGGCAGTCGCCTTGTGGGTGATGAAGAACTGGCTGCCGTTGGTATCGGGGCCGCTGTTTGCCATGGAGAGAGTCCCGGGGCCGTCGTGCTTGAGCTCGGGGGCCAGCTCGTCGGGAAAACGATATCCGGGTCCCCCCGTCCCGTTGCCGAAGGGATCCCCTCCCTGGATCATGAACTCTTCAATGACGCGATGGAAGACCAACCCGTCGAAGAAAGGGCGGCCCGCCGGTCGGTTTTCGAAGGCGATCGTGCCCTCGGCCAAACCGACGAAGTTGGCCACTGTCAGAGGTGTCTTCTGATATTCCAGGGAAACGACAATCCTGCCCCGGGTGGTGTTTATCTGGGCATAAAGCCCGTCTTGCAGGGATTGGGCCCACAGCGGCTGCAGGCAGAGGAAACCGAGCAGGAGAATGCCCGGGATTTTTAGCCCAGTGGTTTTCATCTGTGCCCCCATTGGAGTTGGTGAATTGCGTACCCGCTCGCCTCCAGGTCGCGTAAACTCTTTCAAATCTGCTTACAACGACCAGAGCAAACAGGCCGATCAAGGTGACGAGAATCGCCATTTCGAACAGACCTGCCCCGGCGGCCATGCCGACAGCGGCGGATACCCAGAGGCAGGCAGCGGTTGTCAGCCCTCGGATATTGAAACCCGCCTTGATTATCGCCCCGGCACCGAGGAAACCGATGCCGGTAACGATCTGAGCCGCGATCCGGCTGGGATCGACCCGCAGACCCGTACTTTCCGGGCCTCTTGAGTAGATTTGAGCCATGGCAACGGAGACCAACATGAATAGAGCCGCTCCTATGCTGACCAGCATGTTGGTGCGAAGACCAGCGGCGCGTCCGTGGATGTCTCGTTCAAAACCGATAGCCCCGCCTAGCAGGCAGGCTACCAGAAGTCGGATCAATAAATTGCCGCTGACGGATTGCGGTAAAAGGGTGAGGTTTTGAAACATATCCCGAAGAGAATAGTCGAATTTTCACGAAAGCAGAAGCCCCATCCGGCCAGTGGAAGAGTGGATATCTATCAATCTCCCAGGTCAGAAGAACCTCCGCGGCGGAGTAAATTTGTGTTGATCAGTCATACTAAAAAAAATCGTATTCTAGTACTTTTTTATTAGAAATCTGTAAGGATATACTTGCGTATCTTGTGGTTTCGAGTATAATAGGGGCACAATATCTTGTGTGCAAGGAATGAAATGCCCGTTCTGCCGGCATCCCAAGACGCGGGTAGTGGATAAGCGAAATCTCGAGGAACTCGACACCATCAGGCGGAGACGGGAATGCCTGGAGTGCGGGCGGCGCTTCTCCACCTACGAACGAATCGAGTTGACGGGGGTGTCGGTCAGCAAAAAGGATGGGCGGCGGGAAAGCTTCGATAGGGACAAGCTTCTGGCCGGCCTGCTCAAGGCTTGCGAGAAGAGACCTATCCCGCGAAAAGAGGTCGAGAAGCTTGTCAGCGCAATCGAGGCGGAGTTGTACAATTACGGGAACCGGGAGGTTCCGGTGCAGGTCATCGGTGAGCTGGTAATGGATCGGCTCAAAGCTCTGGATAAGGTGGCCTACATCCGCTTTGCATCGGTGTACAGGGAGTTCACTGATCTCAAGTCGTTCGAGAAGGAGCTGAGAACACTAAAGAAAAACTAGAGAAATCCCAAAGACGGAAGCGTCTCAACTGTGATTTACTCAGACCTGGGAGGGGAACTATGTTACGCAAAGTGGAGATCATTCGAAAGAGAAACGGACAGGTCGTTGCCTTTGACCGGGAGAAGATCACCAGAGCGATCTGGGCCGCGGTCCAGGCCGTAGGCGGCCGGGATATCGGGAAGGCGCAGAAGCTCTCCGACCAGGTAGTCAAAGGGATTCGCCGCAAGTACGAAGACGGAAGTGTTCCTTCCGTCGAGCATGTCCAGGACATTGTCGAAAAGATCCTCATCGAGAATGGACATGCCAAAGTAGCCAAAGCCTACATCCTGTACCGGGAACAGCATAAAAACATCCGCGAGGTCACAAAGCTCCTTCGAGATATCACCATCATCGATGACTATCTGGACGAGATGGACTGGAGGGTTCGGGAGAACAGCAACATGACCTATTCCCTCCAGGGTCTGAATGTGCACATCACCCAGAAGGTCGTCTGCAACTACTGGCTCAACAGTGTCTATCCTAAGGAGATCCGGGACGCTCACGTCAACGGGGAGTTTCACATCCACGATCTGGGGACCCTGGGACCTTACTGTGTGGGCTGGGACCTTCAGGATCTGCTCATGGAGGGATTCCGAGGGGTTCGGGGAAAGGTAGAGTCCAGAGCGGCTCGGCATTTCGATGTGGCCCTGATGCAGGTTGTGAACTTCCTATACACGCTGCAGGGAGAGGCGGCCGGCGCCCAGGCTTTTTCCAACTTCGACACGCTGCTGGCCCCCTTTATCTACTACGACGGACTGGACTACGACATGGTCAAGCAGTGTCTGCAGAAGTTCCTGTACAACATGAACGTTCCCACCCGGGTCGGTTTTCAGACACCCTTTACCAATATCACCCTTGATCTCAAGGCTCCGGAGTATCTCAGGGAACAGCCGGTGGTGATCGGGGGAGAGGCCAAAGACAAGACCTACGGGGAGTTCCAGGAGCAGATGGACCTCTTCAACCGGGCCTTCGCGGAGACGATGAGCCGGGGCGATGCCACCGGACGGCCCTTCACCTTCCCGATCCCGACCTACAATGTGACACCGGATTTTCCATGGGAGAGCAACGAGCTGGATGCGGTCTGGGAAATGACGGCCAAGTACGGTATTCCCTACTTCTCCAACTTTATCAACTCCGATCTGAAGCCGGACGATGTACGCAGCATGTGCTGCCGTCTGCGCCTGGATAAGAGGGAGCTGCAGAAGAGGGGCGGCGGGCTTTTCGGCTCGAATCCCCTGACCGGGTCCGTCGGGGTGGTAACCGTCAACCTGCCCAGGATCGGGTACGAGGCTCAATCGGAGCAGGAGTTTCTGGAGATACTGGGCGCCCGTATGGAGCTGGCCAAGGAAAGCCTGATCATCAAGCGGGAGGTCCTGGAGAAGTTCACCGACAGAGGTCTGTATCCCTACAGTCGTTTTTACCTGCGCAACATTAAAACCGGATTCGGGAATTATTGGAAAAACCACTTCTCTACGATTGGCATCATCGGGATGAACGATGCGGTGTACAACCTGCTCGGGTACGATCTTACTCAGGGCGAAGGTGTGGCCTTTGCCGTGCGCGCCCTCGATTTCATACGCACCCGATTGGCGGACTTCCAAAGCGAAACCAACAGCATCTTCAATCTGGAAGCCACCCCTGCGGAAGGAGCCAGTTATCGTCTGGCTCGGATAGACAAGAAGCTTTTTCCCGATATCAAGATCTACAGTGAGGATGTGTATTCAGACGGCAATGGCAAGGACTTGCAGGCACCCTACTATACGAACAGCACCCAGTTGCCCGTAGGCTTCACAGATGACGTGTTCGCCGCCCTCAAGCTGCAGGATCCGCTTCAGAGCCGTTATACCGGCGGGACGGTTTTGCACGCCTTCCTCGGGGAGCGGATGCCTTCCATCCAAGCCACCAAAAACCTGGTGAAGAGTATCGCGGAGAACTTCCATCTGCCCTACTATTCTCTCACCCCTACGTTCAGCATCTGCGAGCAGCACGGCTACCTCAGGGGTGAGCAGCAGGTGTGTCCGAAATGCGGTGAGGTCTGTGAGGTTTGGTCCCGCTCGGTAGGATATCTCCGTCCCGTGGATCAGTGGAATCCGGGAAAACAGGTGGAATTCAAGCATCGGCGCACCTACGACAGGCAGTTGCAGGCCGAACGCGCGACGGACCCCTCGACCACCGACCCGATGCAGGAGCAGGAGCCGATTCTGGCCCTTGACAAGCAGGCCGGCAATCAGGAGCAGGTAGCGACCCCCAACGCTGCGGTGCTGTAACGCAGGACTCGTTGACCTTCAAAGGCTGGCAAAAAACCTCTCTGATCGAGTATCCCGGGAAGATCTCAACGGTAGTTTTTACCGGGGGCTGTAACTTCCGCTGTCCCTTCTGCTACAACGCAGAGCTTGTCCAGCGGCCGCATCAGCTGGCCGATCTCAGCTCGGATACCGTGCTGCGGTACCTGGAAGACAACGCAGGCCTGTACCAGGCCCTGGTAATCACCGGGGGTGAACCGACCCTGAATGCCGAGGTGCCGGAGTTTCTGTCACGGGTGAAAGCCCTGGGACTGTGCACCGGACTGGAGACCAACGGCACCAATCCGACAATGATCACCGGGCTGCTGGAGCAGGATCTGGTGGACTACATCGCCATGGATGTCAAGGCACCCTTAGAGCCGAAGGCCTACCGAAGAGCCGCTGGGTTGGGGGCGGGCCAAGAAGGTTTGTTCGAAAATGTAAAACGAACGCTGGAGCACTTAAAATCCGCTCCAGTGGAGCTGGAGCTGCGCTGCACGGTGGTTCCCGGGATCCACACGCCGGAGGCTATCCTGCGGCTGGCCGGGCAGCTGCAGGGATATCCGAGCTTCGTGCTGCAGCAGTTCGCCCCTGAGAACGCTCTGGATCCCGGGCTGCGGGATCAGAAGCCCTTCAGTGCGGAAGTTATAGCGCAATTGCACAGTCAGATAGAACCGCTTTTCCCCCGTTGCGAGGTCAGGGGGATCTGAGAAACTTGAGCATCTGCTCAGGTGTTGAGATCAGCGATTGAGCGCCGTTTTCTTCAAGCTCCTGCCTGGTCCGGAATCCCCATAGCACACCAAGAGCGAACAGTCCTCCCTGCCGGGCGGTCCGCATATCCGTATTTGTATCCCCGGCGTATAGCACGTCGGCCGGGTTCCGCCCCCACTGTCGGCAGATCTCGAGTGCCGCGGCGGGATCCGGTTTCCCGGGTACTCCATCCCTGGCCCCGAACACGGGATCGAAACGCCACTTGCCGAAGTAACGGTCGGCCATGGCCTTTGTAAACTCGTGGGGTTTGTTCGACAGGATACCCCGCCGAACCTTGAGCCGGGCCAGCTCGTCCAGTAGAACGCTGATTTCCGGATACAGGGCGGTCTTGTCGGCCCAGTGCTCAGCGTACTCCCCCGCCATCTCCGCCTGCAACCGTTCTATAGTCGGCTCCCGGCGTTCGGCCTGCGGAAGAACACGTGTTACCATATTTTTCAGGCCGTCTCCGACGAAGTACTTGTAGGCATCGATCGGGTGGATGGGGTAGCCGGCGCGCTCCAGTACGCGATTCATGCAGTCTCCGAGATCCTGAAGCGTGTTCAGGAGCGTTCCGTCCATATCGAATATAACAGCCGTGTATTTTTTCATATCTGCCTCATGGGGCCAGCATATAGAAATCTTTTACGTATTGAAACCCGTGGTCCACGGTGTGGCAGTCCGAAAGTGCGGCGCTCGGAAGGTTGAAGAACTGCGGGTGTTTGTGGTTCAATGGAAGGCGAGGAAGGAGTGAGGAGATATGAAACACAGAAGCAAACGGGAGCAACGACGGAGCAGCCCACCCCTGGAGTACGACAGGGAACTGCTGCGGGGCAACACGGATTCCCTGCTCTTGTACCTGATCAGTGAATCCGGTCGCATCCACGGGTACCGTCTGATCAAGGAAATCCAGAATCGAAGCGATGGTTTTTTCAAATTCCGGGAGGGGACCGTCTATCCTGCCCTGCACAAGCTGGAGAGTGACGGCCTGATCCTGGGGGAGTGGCAGGTTCAGCCTAACGGACAACAGAGACGCTACTACAGGATTACCGCCAAAGGAGAAGAGGTGTTGCTCACCCGGATCAGTATGTGGTTCAAGTTTTCTAATGCTATGAACCTGATCCTCAAGCCGGCGGGTTCATGATCCGATAAACTTCTGCCTTGAGTCATGGGAGCGATAGACACCTATCTCAGCCAGATCAAATCCAACCTTCACCTCGACCCGAGCACGGAACGCAGGGTCATAGGAGAGCTGGCGACCTATTTTGAGGACAAGATCGAGGATCTGCGAACCGAGGGGTTAACCGAGGCGGACGCAGCCACGCAGGCAATCAACTCCTTTGGCGCACCCCGAAAAGTGGCCAAGCTCCTGTACGAGGCGCACAGCAGGGGCAGTTGGTTGGAAGCCCTGCTGGCAGCCCAACCGGCTCTGCTGGGAGCCGCTCTGTTTGCCACCCACCTCTGGTCCCAAGCCTTGGTTCTGATCCCCGCTTTCGCCCTGCTGCTGTTCGTGACCCTGTTGGGCTGGTTGAAGGGCAAACCGAACTGGTTGTATCCCTGGATCGGCTTTGCCTTTGCGCCCCTTTTGGCGGTGGTGTTTCTATCACGCAACTTCGTGTATAACTCGATCTACGGCATCCTGGTCGGTTCCGGGGCATCCGCCGAACACGTTACCCTGCTGCTGTTTCTGGGACTGTACGCGGTGGCCTTCTGGATCGTTCTGGCCGTGGTCTCCAGGATCCTGAAACGGGATTGGCTGCTGGTCGCCTACATGCTTCTGCCCCTACCCCTGCTGGGAATCTGGATCACCGCAATCGACGGCGTGGGGCAGGCACTGTTTACCCTCGGAGTTCAGGTCCACCGGTGGGACCGAAACATGGTACTGGCCCTGCTGCTACTGGGCCTCTCCGCGGCCCTGTTCCTGCGTCTGCGCCAGCGACTGTCAAAGGTGGCAGCGTTGCTGATGATCGGTACGGGTTCCACCATAATCGCCGGCTGGACCGTACTGGGCGCCAATCAATTCAGCAATCTCGTTCTGATCTCCGCCATTCCCATTTCTACGGTCCTGATCCCCGCCGTCCTGCAACTCCTGTTCGTACATCATAGTGATTGATGGAGCACTGGATGAGCAAGATCAAGAATATCCTTTTTATTACTACGGATCAGCAGCGCCAGGATTCCCTGCCCTGTTACGGATTGGAGTTCATGCAGACCCCGGCTCTGGATCGCCTGGCCCGGCAGGGGATCGTCTTTGATCGCTGCAGCTCGGTCTCTCCGATCTGCCAGCCCGCCCGGGCATCCTTCATCCTGGGGCAGTACCCGCTGGTTACGGGGGTGGCTCACAACTTCCGCTGGATCCGGCCTGACTCCCCGACGATCGCCCGGGCTTTCGAGGGGGCGGGGTGGCAGACCTCGGCCATCGGCAAGATGCACTTCCATCCCTGGGATAATCCTGAAGGATTCTCCTGGAGAATCAGCGCTGAGGATAAACGCCACTACTTCCGGCCGGATGACTACACCCGGTTCCTGGAGGGCAACGGCTACACCCGGGATCATCCGGCGACCTTTCCAGGGTATGAGGAACAGCTGGGGGCGGTTGTAAGCCCCCTTCCCGAGCAGCTGCATATCGATTCGTTCATAGGCCAGCAGGCGGTTAGCTGGATCGAACAGCAGGCTGAAGCGCCCTTCTTCTGCTGGGTGTCCTTCAACAGCCCCCATGATCCCTACGACCCGCCGGCCGAACTCGCGGATCTGTACCGGGAGGCGCCGATTCCTGAGGCTGCAGGTTCCGCCGCGGAGCTGGAGAACAAACCGGCCTACCAGTCCAGGATTCTGGATTTCTACAACGACAACCTCCTGTACTGCAGCGACTACCGCAAGCTGTCGAAATCGTTGATTCGCCGGATCCGCGAGTACTACCTGGCAACGGTAACCCTTGTGGATCGACAGATAGAGAGGATCCTGGCAGCCCTGGAAGCCAAGGGCTTTTCTGAATCGACCCTGATCGTGTTTTCCTCCGATCACGGGGATCATCTGGGCGATCACGGCCTTCCCTTCAAGGAAACGTTCTACCAAAGTGCGTTAATGGTTCCCTTGATCGTGAGCGGGCCCGGTGTTGCGGCGGGAGAGCGCTCGAACGCCCAGGTGAACTGGCTGGATCTGCACGCCACCTTTCTTTCTTTGGCGGGGATCGAGGTACCCGATCACGTGCAGGGCAGGGATATCAGCCCGCTGTTCGCCGATCCTGAAAACCTGGTAGACAGGGAAACCGGACAGCCGGATCCGTACTACCAGATCGCCTTCAGTGAGCTGCTGGGCGGCGCCATGGTGCGCACGGAGCGGTATAAGCTCGTGCTCTGCGATGACGGGGGCGGTGAGCTGTACGATCTGCAGGAACAACCCCTGGAGGTCAACAATCACTTCCGCGATCCCTCTTACCGGGAGATCAGAGAGGAACTGAGCGGTCGGCTGGCCGCCCACCTGGTCGGTCACAGCCGCATTCGCTCCTTCGGTGGAGGACGGCACCCTTCAGATCCGCAGCGGGACAGCTGCTTTGCCGAAATCCGCCGCCAAATCGAGGCGAGGGAACTTTTCGCGGAGCCCTGAAATCCAGTACCTTAACCAAACAGCAGTACATCATTGCCTGTGTGAAAGGAGCGTGCTCGAATGGAATCGATGAACAAGCGGTACAAGCTCTTTTGGGGAGATCTTCACAATCACAATGCTGTAGGTTATGCCAAGGGTTCGCTGGAGCGCTCGATCGAGATCGCCCGGGAGCACCTGGATTTCTTCGCCTTCACCGGACACGCCTCCTGGCACGATATGCCGATTATGCCGGGGCAGCGGCACATGCACTGGGTGAAGGGATTCGAGGCCCATTCCAAGCATTGGCCGAAAACGCGTAGCCTGCTCAAAGAGGCGAATAGCAGCGATTTTGTGTCATTCCTCGGCTACGAATGGCACTCCAGCACTTTCGGTGATTACTGCCTGATCTTTCCGGAGGATCAGCCGGAGCTGTTTCTGCCGGACAGCGCCGGTAAGCTGCTGGAGTTTGCCAAGAACAAGGGCGCTTTAGCCATCCCCCATCACGTCGGCTACAAGCTCGGTTGGCGGGGATACAACTGGCAGCACTTCGATCCCCAGGTAAGCCCGGTAGTGGAGGTATTTTCCGAACACGGCTGCACCATGAGCGATCGGGCGCCCTACCCGATGATTCTCCACTCCAACGGCGGTCGTTCGGTATCGCAGACAATCGAGTATCAGCTGGCCCGGGGAACCCGTTTCGGTTTTGTTGCCTCCACGGATGATCACTTCGGCTATCCCGGTGCCTACGGAGAGGGATTGGTCGGGGTATGGGCTGAGGAGCTGAAGCCTGTAAACCTGTTCGAGGCCATCCGTGCCCGCAGGACCGTGGCGGTTAGCGGAGACCGGATCGGCTTGGCCGTGGCCCTGAATGACCACCCAATGGGAAGCGAGCTTGCCTATGAGCCGGATCGGCACTTCGAGGTTGCGGTTGAGGGACCCGACTCGCTGGAGATGATCGAGTTGCTGCGTAACGGCAGAACAATTCAGCGATTTTTCCCGGAGGACCTGATAAGCTCTCCGTTGAAGCTGCCCGGACGGGCCAAGTGCCGTTTCCAGTACGGGTGGGGACCCTGGTCGGCGTTGTCCATGGAGAGGGTCTGCCAGTGGGATGTGAAGATCGCTATCGAGGGAGGGAAGTTCACCGGGGTGGAGAGGCACTTCCAATCCGGACCGTTTGACGAGCACCTTCGGGACAGGCTGACCCACGTCAACGAGCAAGAGCTGCACCTGGACTCCTTCACCTCCCGCAAGCAGGCCTACCTGGAGGATGCCACCAAAGCTGTGGTTCTGGAGATGGAGGCGGATCGGCAAGCCAGGCTGGTTCTGGAGTTCTCCCAACCCACGGAAAAGCGCTTTGTGGTGCCGGTTGCCGATCTGGTTTTGGAGAATGCCGTCGAGTTCACCGGGGTGTTTACCACGGAGAGCTTCGTGCTTCATCGCCTGGTAGCGCCTGAGCAGGTCAGCTGCCGGGTCGAATGGCAGGACAGAGGCCGGGAGCAGCGAGAGGGTGGAGACATGTACTTCATCCGCGCCCGCCAGCACAACAACCAGTGGGCCTGGTCCAGCCCGATCTGGGTCGGCTGAGGATCCGGCGGGCAGGCCGAGCGGCGTGATTCGATTTCAACGCTACGGTTTTTCTCTCCAGCGCGAGCCCTTCCTGCGACCGTTTCACTTCAAGGGGGGATCTTTCAATGAAAAGTGGATCAACATTACCACCCTGGATTCCGGGGGCACCCGCTACACAGGGATAGGGGGAAACGCCGTGCTCTGGTCGGACCCCGCGGTTTTCGCCGCCCACTCCGAGACCGGGGGCAACCTGGTGATGAGCCTCGTGGCGGAGAAGGCCGTTCGAGTGCTTGCTGAGCGGCTCTCTGGGGGGGAAGAGTTTTCGGATCCCATAACAGCGATCCAGTCGATATTGCCCGAGCTGCATTCCTTCGGCTGCAGGGTGAGCGGAAGGGCCGATCTGAGGCGGACCTTTACCCTGAACGCCGCCGTTTCGCTGGATCTTGCCCTGTGGAAGCTCCACGCCGCCTCCGAGGGGGTCGAGACATTCGCCGACTTGATCCCCGCGACCTACTCCGGAGCCTTCCAGGCCCGTCAGCGGGTCGTGGCCCGGGTGCCTCTGGTCACCTACAACCTGCCCGATCGGGAGCTGCTCGAACTCGTCGAACAGGGGCACTTCCTGCTGAAGATCAAGATCGGCCAGGCCGGAAGCCAGCCGGAGATGCTGGAGAAGGACCTGTCCCGGCTGGAGCGGATCCACGGGCTGCTGCGAGAGCGGCGAACCGAGCAGACCGGAAACGGGAGGCTGGCCTACTACCTGGATGCCAATGGGCGTTATGAGGACAAGGAGACCCTGCTGACTCTTATAGCCGGGCTGGAGAAGATGGGCGCCCTTGACCAGGTCGTGCTCCTTGAGGAGCCCTTTCCCGATGATCGGGATTTCGAAGTTTGGGATCTGCCGCTGCGGGTCGCCGCGGATGAATCTCTTCACGGTGTGGAGGATGTGCGCCGGAAGATCGAGCTGGGCTACGGCGCAGCGGCTCTCAAACCGGCCGGTAAAACCCTGAGCATATCGATCCTCATGGCCGCGGAGGCGCACGCCCGAAACGTTCCCTGCTTCGTGGCCGACTCGGCCTGCGTGCCCCTGCTGGTGGACTGGAACCGGAACGTAGCCGCCCACCTGCCTGCCTTTCCCGGACTCCCCTGCGGAATCCTTGAGTCCAACGGTGCCCAGAACTTCAGGAACTGGCCGGCCCTGATCCGGGATCATCCCTGCGCCGGAGCCTCCTGGCTCGAGCCTCAGGGGGGGGTGTATCGGCTGGATGAGAGTTTCTTCAGCAGCGCAGGAGGGATCTTTCACCCCGCCGGCTTCTACGAACAGCTGGTTTGATCTCACTTCTAGATCGCAACAGCCCCTTGTCTTCTTATGAGCTTACAGAGAATTGCTTAATCTCAGACGGCTCTTCTGATAAAATGATGTCCAGGATCACAAAGGAGTCGATGCCCGTAACCCGGCCGGGAACAGGGTGAAGCAGACAACCTTCTCCCGGATAACCCGCTCCTATGATAACAGCAGGAGAATGTGTAACTATGCTGAGTCTTCAGGATATCGTTGTTTCTCGTGGTAGAAGGCCCGTTATAAACGGTCTATCGGCATTGGCAGATAGAGGCGATGTCGTTGCGCTCCTTGGTCCGAATGGGGCCGGTAAAACGACACTGCTGCACTTCATCGCAGGTGCTCTGAAAAGCGATTCAGGCGATATCTTCTACAGAGGCAGAAGGATCGACACCACTTCCCTTGATTGGCGACGTACTCTAACCTATGTTCTCGATGACGGAGGAATAATCCCACTGCTCACCGTAGAAGAGCAGATATACCTCCAAAGTATTCTGACAGGTGTCGACCATACCGAATCAATCGAACGTACGAGGTTTGTCACTGACTTGCTCGAACTCAACAAATACCGGGATTATCGAGGAGATGAGCTTTCATCCGGAGTGCGCAAGAGATTAGGCATCGGGGTGGGCATTGTTCGTGATGCTGATGTGTTCCTTTTTGACGAACCTTACAGCTCTCTTGACGTTCAAGCAACGGCAGTTTTCGGCGGGATTCTCAAGACTCTCAAGAACAGAGGGCGAATTGTATTGGTTGCTTCACATTCTTTTCCATTTTTGGACAGTTTGTATAACCATGTCTGGAGTTTATCAGCCGGGGTGGTTACGGATTTTTCGAGCGAACAAGAGGTGCGCGATCGCCTCGAGCGCCCGTTCTCTTCTGGAGGCTTGAGTGAGCACAGTGAAATCGATATTCCATGGATACTTCAATCAACCTAAACGGGCTTTCCAGGCAGCTGCACAAGCGCGGAACACATAGGCTGCTCGGCAATCCGTTTCTCGGCTCATTAACGGCGTTTCTAACCCTGCTTTTGCTGATTCGGATAGCTGCCAATTTCTACATGGCCATTGTCGTATCGAAAACGAACCCGAACATAGACGCCGTTCAGATCGCCAGTGCCCATTTCGTTTTCTTGTCCGCTTATGCGCTATGGGTAGGGACGCTGAGCGGCTGCCGCATCGGTTTGGCATTGCCGCGGTTATGTTCTGTCAACTTTGCGCTTCATGGCAGGCGTTTCAGGTCGATGTTTATGCGACGAATAGCCTTCTTCAGGCCCATGACTATAGCCTATCTATCAGTAATGCTTCTCACGGCATTTATCTTTTCGGCAATCTGTGGAAGCTGGGATGTAATCCTGTTTAGATGCTTGATCGTCCTCTCCTCGACGGTAGTGGCTGTCATTGTCGTGACTGCCGTTACATCTGGATTTGTTCTGGAGCGATCGCAAATTCAGATAATGGAAATACTCTACCTGCTGTTCCTGTTGGTTCTGAATCCGGATATCGGCTCTTTCAACGGCGCACTCATCATACACTTTTTCTACGGAGCTCTCCATTATTCATTCTCCAGCCTCTGGAAGGTCGGCTCGGTGGTTGGCGCGATTGTTATTCTTGCGCTTCTGGTGTTGATAATTGTCAGAGTTTTAGCGGGCGTAAACAATTTATTCCGCCGTCAAATATCCTTGACTCCAATGGAAAGATGGTATTGGCGGTTTCTGCGAATTAGATCGTGGGCATTTCTATACGTAATTGTTACTCCGATTTTTGTATCATCCACCGTTTCTCCGAGTGCTAAGCGGTGGGCTTTGGTTTTGTCAATACTGTTCGCAGTGGCCTCATATTTGTACTTCATCTCACATTGTGAGAACACTCTCCATGAGAAATGGAGATGTTCTCTTTTTGACAAAGGAAGCACCCGGCTTATTGCAAGGTCTGCCCTGAGCCACGCTGCACTCACGGTAATACCTGTTCTTGGATATATTATTTTTAAGTGATGTGTACCTGTCCTCCAGCTGCAGGTGGTTTCAACATCCTTGCAGGTTTTTCCTTTTGTAACAGCGCAGCCCACGGATTTCAAAATATCGATGTCCCGGAATGAGTGTTCCGCTTTCGTATTTGACAAAACTGGTCGGTTTTTCTACGATAGAGAAAATCCTACTCTATATTCAAAGGAGGGAAACGATGAAGCGCTTATCCATGATTCTCCTCATCCTCTTGGCAGCCGCCGGCTTTGTGGCGGGGGGCGGTCAAGCAGGAGAAGGGCCTGCCGCCGAAGAGTATCCCAGCAAGCCGATCCAGCTGATCGTGCCCTGGGGCGCCGGCGGGCGAACCGACATCAATGCCAGGATGTTCGCCAGCGTGGCTCCCAAGTACCTGGGACAGCCGGTGGTGGTGGTGAACAAAGCTGGCGGCGCCAGCGTGATCGGCGGGGAGTTCGTAGCCAACGCCGAACCGGACGGTTACACGCTTCTGGCAATCACCCCCGGAACCAATGTATTTCCCGTGATTTTCGACCAGGCGCCCTACGACAGCCTCGATTTCGACGCCATCGGACAGATCGGCTCCAGCACCATGGCTATTGCCTCCAAGCCGGATCGGCCCTTTGGCGATGTGGAAGAGCTGATCTCCTACGCCAAGAGCAATCCCGGTGAGGTCACCTACGCCTGTGTCGCTCTGAAGGCTCCCCAGCTCGGTTTCCTCTGGTGGGCCGACGAGGCGGGCCTGGAGTTCAAACACGTACCGGTGGGCAACGACGCCGAAGCGGTCGAGGCGGCCCTGGGCGGGCACGTGGACATCGCCATGACCTCCAGCGTGGCCACGATCGTATCCCACGTCAACGGCGGCAACCTCAACGCCCTGATGGTCTTTGCCGAGAAGAGGGACAAGAACCTGCCGGATACACCTACAGCCGTGGAGCTTGGCTATGACGTAATTGCCAGCCCGTTTACCGGCATCGCCGGTCCCAAGGGTCTGCCCCCGGAGGTTCTTGAGAGGCTGCGCACGGTTTTCAAGCAGGTGATCGAGGACCAGGACTTCATCAAGGTTATGAACCGCGTCGGAGAAAGCCTGGATCCCAAGTTCGGGGATGATTTCTACGCCGTGTGGGCGAACGATAAAAAAGGATACGGCACTATCGTGGAGAAGATGGGCCTGAAGCAGTGAGGCAGCTGTACCTACGGCGCCTGATCGAAGGGGTGGTCCTGATCGGTCTGGGAGCGCTGATCCTCATCCTGATCCCTTCGCAAATACAAACCATACCCGGGATGGAGACGGAAACCTCTCCATCCTTTCTTCCTTCGGTTCTGGCGGTCCTGATCATGATCATGGGTGCGGGGCTGATCGCCCAGGGCTTCTTGAGCTCCAAGCGGGATACCCCTCCGGACCTTTCCAAGGTTGTCGTGTTTCGCGTCGGGCTTTCCGTTGTTCTGCTGATCGTCTATACGGTTCTGTTTCCCAGACTCGGATTCGTGGTAACCAGCGGTCTGTTCGTGGGGATCTACGCCTATCTGTTCGGCTCCCGCAGCATCCTCAAGATCGCCGGCAGCATGATCGCGGTCCCGGTGGCGATCTGGCTGTTCTTCGAGCTGCTGTTTCGCATTCCCCTGCCCCACGGCATCCTGTTCTAGTGACCGGAGATCGGGAAGGTTTTATTGTGGAGCATAGAATCCGCCGGAAGAGAAAGGACCGGTAATGCTCGAGAACATTGTACCGGCAGCTCAGCTGTTTTTCACCTTTCAAAACGTCCTGGTCGTGGCGGCCGGACTGTTCATCGGAATCACCATCGGTGCGATCCCGGGCCTCAATGTTCCCATGACCGTAGCGCTTCTGCTTCCGATCACCTTCTACATGTCTCCCGTGGCGGGAATCAGCCTGTTGCTGGGGGTCTATAAGGGGGGAACCTACGGAGGGTCGATCTCCGCCATCCTGATCAACACACCGGGAGCCCCTGCCGCTGCAGCCACCTGTCTAGAAGGCTATCCCATGGCCAAGCAGGGCAAGGCGGGCAAGGCGCTGCACGCCTCCATCTACGGTTCTGTTATCGGCGAGTTCGTCAGCGACGTTGTTTTGATCTCCATCGCCGCTCAGATCGCCAAGGTTGCCCTGAAGTTCGGGCCTACTGAGAAGTTCTCCCTCGTGGTCTTCGCCCTTTGTACGATCGGCGTGGTTTCCAGCGAGCACAAGCTCAAGGGAATCGCCGCCGCGGTGTTCGGCATCTTCTTTCGCACCGTGGGTTCGGATCCGATATCCGGCTCCTCCCGATTCACCCTCGGGATTTTCGATTTGATCGGGGGGATTCCCTTCCTGCCGCATCTGATCGGACTGTTCGCCGTGAGCGAGTTCTTCGTACAGATCGAGAAGCGAATCAGCGCCGGCAAGAAGGATGTCATAGCCCCGGTATCCAAGAACCCGGAAGACAATCGGGTGACCTGGAAGGAGTTCAAGGCCAATATCATCACCATCATCCGTTCGACCCTGATCGGAATCGGAGTGGGCGCCCTGCCGGGAAGCGGTTCGGCCATATCCGCCTTCGTCTCATACGGCGCCGCCAAGAACGCCTCCAAGAGGCCGGAGGAGTACGGAAAGGGCAGCCTGGAAGGGGTCTTTGCAGCCGAAACCGGAAACAACGCCGTCACCGGAGGCGCGTTGATCCCGCTTTTGACACTCGGTATACCGGGAGATGCGATTACCGCCATCATGCTGGGGGCGTTTCTGGTACACGGTCTGGTTCCCGGCCCGGATCTGTTCGCCAAGTCCGGAGCCGTCATCTACGCGGTGTTCATCGGTCTGATGGTGGCCAACATCCTGCACTTCTTCATTGCAATCGTGGGCCTTCGCCTGTTCACCAAGCTGCTCTCGGTGAGCCGGGCCGTGCTCTTTCCCATCGTAATCATCATCTGTGCGGCCGGTTCCTACACTGTGAACAGCAACATCTTCGACGTGTACGTGATGATCTTCTTCGGTCTTCTGGGTTATATCATGAAGAAGTTCAACTTCCCCGTAGCCCCGCTGATGATGGGCTACATCTTGGGGGGCTTGCTGGAGACCTCTCTCATACAGGCGTTGATCCTGAGCGACGGCTCTGTAGTACCTTTCTTGACCAGGCCGATCTCCCTGCTGTTCGTCATCCTGACGATATTCTTTATCGTTTGGTCTTTATTCATCCAGAAGAAGGCCCTGGACAGGCGTAAGCGCAGGGAAGAACAGCGGCGGGGCGGGGATTCCGCCTAAGCTGGCGATTCGAATCTCAAGATTCGGAAGGAAACGACTTCTTCGAGGTTAGCAGCCGATCCAGAACCAGGCCGAAGAAGGAATCTTCCCCCTGATAGACCCAGCCCAGATGAACCCGGCAGCTGCCGCACATGGCGTAGCGCCAGCTGTAACCGTCGAACCAGGAGTAGAAGTCGGTAAACTCTCCCGCCTGTTCGCAGCCCTCGGCCTGCCGAAAACAGCCGATCTTGAATCGATATCCACCGGGATTGGTGAAGGTGTGTTTGTGGGCTCCCTCTACGGGGATGCGCTGGCGGATCTGGGTGATGATTTGGCCGCAGATGAAGCAGTAGAGGTTCTCCTCCTCCTCCTCTTCTTCCTGCTGCATCGGATCGCGCTTGAGGATTTCCTCCAGCCAGGCATCCCCGTCGCGCTCCGGTTCTTCCTGGCGGTAAGCCCGGATCATGCGCCCAGTATACACCTATTTCTGTTTGCGGAATACCAAACCCTCTTTGCCGGTGTCGACTGCTACAGTGTCCCCCGCCCGAACCTCGCCGGCGATGATGCTCTTGGCCAGGGGGTTTTGGATTAGGTTTTGGAGCGTGCGCCTGAGTGGCCGGGCTCCGTACATAGGGTCGAAGCCGACCTCGGCAACATAGGCCTTAGCCTTGTTGCTGACTTTTATCGTGACATCCTGCTCCTGAAGTCTCTTGGACAAAAAGGCGAGCTGGATATCCACGATCTTGAGGATCTCCTCTTTGCCCAGCCTGTTGAAGGTAATAATCTCATCCACCCGGTTGAGGAACTCAGGTTTGAAGGTCGCCTTCATCAGCTCCATGATCTGATCCCTGATCTCCTCGATCTTCTCGGTCTGCTGGATCAGCTGGCTGCCCAGATTGGAGGTCATGATGATGATCGCGTTTTTGAAATCCACGATATGCCCCTGGCTGTCCGTCAACCGGCCCTCATCCAGCAGCTGTAGCAGCACGTTGAACACGTCGGGATGGGCCTTTTCGATCTCGTCGAAGAGGATCACCGAATAGGGACGTCTGCGCACCGCCTCGGTCAGCTGCCCCCCCTCCTCGTAACCCACGTAGCCCGGAGGAGCTCCTATCAGGCGGCTGACCGCGAACTTCTCCATGTACTCACTCATGTCGATGCGGGTCAGGGCCTTCTCGTCGTTGAACAGGAAGTCCGCCAGGGTCTTGGCCAGCTCCGTCTTGCCGACTCCGGTTGGGCCCAGGAAGATGAAGGTGCCCAGCGGGCGGTTGATGTCGGAGAGTCCAGACTTGTTGCGCCGGATGGCGTCGGATACCGCAGTAATCGCCGCATCCTGGCCAACGACCCTGCGGGAGAGGATCTCCTCCAGCTTGAGGAGCTTGGCCTTTTCGCTGCTGAGCATTTTGGAGACGGGAATGCCGGTCCAGTGGCTGACGATGCGGGCGATATCCTCTTCGCTGACCTCCTCGCGAAGCAGCCTGGACTCACCCTCAGAGCGCTCCAGCTCCCCGGTCTTATCGGTCAGCATCTTCTCGGTTTCCGGGACCAGGCCGTGCTTGACCTCCGCCGCCTTTGTAAGATTTCCCTCCCGCTCGTAGCGGGTTTCCTCGATATTCAGCTCTTCGAGCTTCTGCTTCAGAGCCCGAATTTCTTCGATAACCTTCTTTTCATTTTGCCACTGTAGCTGCATGGCATCCCGCTTGCCCCCCAGCTCTGCCAGCTCTTTGTCGATGGCTTTGAGCTTGTCCTTGGCCGCGGAATCCGTCTCCTTGGCCAAGGCCTGTTTCTCGATGTTCAGCTGCAGGATACGCCGCCCGATCTGATCCAGCTCGGTCGGTTGGCTCTCGATCTCCATCTTCAGGCGGCTGGCCGCCTCATCGACCAGGTCGATTGCCTTGTCCGGCAGGAAGCGGCTGGTAATGTAGCGGTCGGAGAGGATCGCGGCGGCGATGATGGCCTCATCCTTGATGCGCACCCCGTGATGGACCTCGTAGCGCTCCTTCAAGCCCCGCAGGATCGCGATGGTGTCCTCCACATTGGGTTCGGGGGTGTAGATCGGCTGGAAACGGCGTTCCAGGGCGGCATCTTTTTCGATGTGCTTGCGGTACTCATCCAGGGTGGTGGCGCCGATGGCCCTCAGCTCACCTCGGGCCAGAGCAGGTTTGAGCAGGTTCGAGGCATCAATCGCCCCTTCGGCAGCGCCCGCGCCCACCAGGGTGTGGAGCTCGTCGATGAACAGGAAGATCTCTCCATCAGCCTCGATGATCTCCTTGATCACCGCCTTGAGACGCTCCTCGAACTCCCCCCGAAACTTGGCGCCCGCCAGAAGGGCACCCAGATCCAGGGCCAGCACTCGTTTGCTCTTGAGGGAGTCGGGAACGTCCCCGGAAACGATTCTTCGCGCCAGTCCCTCCGCGATCGCCGTTTTTCCAACCCCCGGATCTCCAATCAGAACCGGGTTGTTTTTGGTGCGGCGGGAGAGCACCTGCATGATGCGGCGGATCTCCTCATCCCTACCGATCACCGGATCAATCTTTTCCTTCCGGGCCAGATCGGTCAGATCCCTGCAGTAACGCTCCAGGACCTGGTACTTGTCCTCCGGAGACTGATCGGTAACCCGCTGATTTCCCCGGATGCGCTGCAGGGCGTTCAGCACCGCGGCCTTCTGAATACCGTGGCGGTTCAGCAGCTCCCGGGTGTCGCTCTGAATGTCCAGCAGGGCCAGCAGCAGATGCTCGGTGGAGACGTACTCGTCCTTGAGGTTGCCCGCCTCCATCTCCGCGTTGTGCAGTACCTTGCCCGCTTGAGGTGACAGTTGGGTCTGCGAGCTGTCGCCGTAGACCTTTGGTTTTGCCCCCAGCTGTTTCTCCAGTTCCCCCCGAAGTGCAGAGCTCTGCACGCCCAGGGCTGTAAACAGCGGCGGGATCACCCCGTCCCTCTGTTCCATCAGGGCCAGGAGCAGATGGTCGGTATCCAAAGTGGAATGATTGTACCGATGTGCCAGGGATTCGGCGCTCTGGACCGCTTCCTGGGCTTTGATCGTAAACTTGTCGAATCTCATACTCATCTCAAAAATACGCAAACCTTCCCCTCTCCGTCAAATTCCGACTGCACTTGTCTGTTCGGGGAAAAAACTCCTATACTTCTGGGAAATCAGAAACGGGAGAAGCTAATCATGGAACTGGTTCGTTGGGGCGTGCTTGGGGTTGCCAATATCTTCATGAAAAAAGTCTTGCCGCCCCTGTTAAAATCGGAACTCGTCGATCTTGCGGCGATCGCCTCGAGAAGTGAAGATAAGGTTCGCGGTGCGGCGGAAGCCTTCGGGATTGCCAGGTGGTACGGAGCCTACGAGGATCTGCTGGCCGATCCGGATATCGAGGCGGTGTACATCCCTCTTCCCAATCATCTCCATGCGGAGTGGATCCGTAAAGCCGCGGATGCGGGAAAGCACATACTCTGTGAAAAGCCCCTCGCCCTGAATGCAGAGGAGGCGGACTCCTGCGTGGAGTACGCCTCCAAACGGGGCGTGCGGCTCATGGAGGCGTTCATGTATCGTTTTCATCCTCAGTGGCGGCGAGCGCAGGAGCTGGCGCGCATCGGGGAAATCGGTGAGATTCTGGCCGTACAAACGACATTTGCCTATGATCTAAAGGATCCCGACAATATCAGGAACAAACCGGCCATGGGCGGGGGAGCCTTGATGGATATCGGCTGCTACGCCGTGTCCATGCCTCGGTTCATCTTCGGCCGGGAACCGGAGCGGGTCATCGGACTGTTCACCCGGGATCCGAGCTTCAAGACGGACATCTTGAGCTCGGCGATCCTCGATTTCGGCGGCAGTCGATCGGTATTTACCGTTGCCACCCAGTGTTTTCAGGCTCAGAGGGTAGATATCTTCGGCACCTCGGGACGGATGCAAATCGGGATTCCCCTCAACATGTACCCCGATGTTCCGCCGGAGCTAACGGTGATTACGAGGTTCGGTGAGAGGCGCCCCGTGTTGCCTGCGGCGGACCAGTACGGTTTGGAGTTCGAAGCCTTCTCCAACGCGCTTCGTCAGGACCTTCCGGTTCCAACCCCTGCGGCAGACGCGGTGGCCAATCAGAAGGTGCTGGATGCCCTGTTCCGCTCGGAATCATCGGGCAGGTGGGAAACTCCCTGAGTGGCCGGGCCGTGGCTATTGTAGTATTTTGAAGTGGAGGACTCATAGGATTAGAGTATGGAGAGCGAATTAAAAATCAAACAGAATATTCTGGCCGAGGTTGTAGACTGTCTCTGCGATTCGGAACACGGAATGCTCTCGTGGAAGGTCAAGGGGGGAAGGCTGCTGCCCTCCAGAGATCTGGTCATCGAGGCCGCGGAGGCGCTTCGCTCCGTCCTGTTTCCCGGCTACTTCGGTATCTCCGAGCTGACCGAGCAAAATATGCGTTTTCACGTCGGGGCGGCTTTGGATCGCATACTCCTGGTATTGCTCGAACAGATCAAGCGAGGCCTGTGCTTCGAATGCGACCACCATGGATTCGAGTGTCCCGCCTGCCTGGAAAAGTCCCAACGGATCACGACCCAGTTCGTCCAGCGCCTGCCTCGGATCCAGCACACCCTGGCCACGGATGTGCACGCCGCTTACTACGGGGATCCGGCTGCCAAGAGCACCGATGAGGCTATCTTCTGCTACCCCGGTATCCTGGCGGTAACCTATTACCGCCTGGCCCATGAGCTGTACTGTCTGGAGGTGCCACTGATCCCCAGAATGATAACCGAGAGAGCCCATAGCCTTACGGGTATCGACATCCATCCCGGTGCCAAGATCGGGGAGGAGTTCTTCATTGATCATGGGACGGGCGTGGTAATCGGAGAGACCTGCGTTATCGGAGAGCGGGTGCGTATCTATCAGGGAGTCACCCTCGGAGCCAAGAGCTTTCCCCTGGATGAAAAGGGCAAGCCGATCAAGGGAATCCCCCGGCATCCGGTCGTGGGGGATGACGTGGTGATCTACTCCGGAGCTACGGTGCTGGGAAGGGTTACAATTGGCCGTGATTCGGTAATCGGCGCGAATGTCTGGATCACCCAGGATGTAGCGCCCGGGAGCGTGGTCACCCACAGCATGGAAGAGGGTTCGCCGGTCGGTAGCTGAAGGTTATTCGTCTTCGGGATTTCGCCCGGGAAGATGGTCCTGAAACCAGGAGAGGTCGCTGACGGCAACCAGCCCGATCAGGCCCCCCAGCAGGGAAATCCCGAGAAACAGAAAGAAAAACTCCCCGAGATCTCCATGGAGAAACTGCACGACAATCGAAGGATGCGTCCCGAACACGACGAGCAGGAGAATATTGAGCACGCAGAAACCCACCCAGAGAAGCGTCTTTTTTGTTTTTCCGGGAATCTCATGGATATCCGCCATGACCCGGTCCGCAAAGCCGACCTTGGCGAGGTATACCGAGATATCCCGTCTTAGTCCCTCTCTCGGCTCGATGCCGTCGAGGCTCTGAGCACCCTGGACACCGGAGCGATTCATCAGATCACACCCTCCTGGAGATACCCGTAGACATACGCTCCCAGGCGGTTGCGAAGCAGCTGTTTTGCCCGGAATACGTAGGATTTGATCGTGTTGACAGGTATGCTGAGCGCTCGGGAGATTTCCAGATAGCTCAACCCTTCAAAGAAGTGGAGATTGATCACCGGTTTGTAGATATCCGGAATCTTTTTCAGCACCCTTCGTACTTTCTCACGCAGCTCACCCCGCAGGAGCCGGGTTTCCGGGCTCAAAGAGGTGTCTTGAGGCTCGCAGGGCAGGGCCACCTCGATGTGGGCGCGTTTGCGTTTGTGGTACTGATTGACCGCCATGTTGTAGGCGATCTTGTTCAACCAGGATGCGAAGGGAACCTCTGCTTTAAAGCTACTGAGTTTCTCGAAAGTCTTGAGAAAGACCTCTTGAGCGTAGTCTTCAGCATCGAGGCGGTTGTGAAAGAATTTCAGTCCCATGTAGAAAACACGGGCTTGATGGCGGGCTACGATCTCCCGGTAGGCGTCGATCTGGCCGTCGAGTATAAGCTTGACCAGTTCATTGTCGGTTATTTTTTTCACGCTCTCTTCTCTTCTTCAAGCTGAATATCAGGATGTAGTATGTGACGATGCCCATCCCGGATGCTGTGGGAATAATACCGCCCAGAAGGGAATTACTCAAGCCCGTTTTCAGTCCGAAGAAAACCAGCAGCCCTGCGCCTACGAAAACCGCCACGATTCCGATAAGGAGCAGCTTGTCGTCGATGTTTCTAGGTTTGGGGGTCAGCCCCCGTTCGATCATCAGCTGCTGCTTTCTGTAGTCCCAGAGAACTACGAAGAAGCTGAGCACAGCCAGTACGGACACCGATACGATTGGGATGGCGGCGATCAACACCTGAGCCGCGGAGTTGATCGCCGACAATTCGCGGGTAGATTGCTGCAGAGCGGTATCGACGATCCAACGGATTCGTAGCAAATTCGTGGCAACCATCGCCATGAATGACAATATCCGTGCGTCGATGGTTGCAGCTAAGCCCTCAGCTCCTCGATATAGCCGGCGATCTTCACCTTGCGGCGTTGCAGCTCTTCCCGTTTATCTTTCTCTTTCTGTACGACCTCTCGGGGAGCTTTGGACAGAAACGCCTTGTTCGCCAGCTTTCCGCCGGTGCGCTTCGACGCCGTTTCCAGATTCTGAAGCTCTTTCTCTAGTTTGTCGATCTCCTTATCAAGGTTGATGGCCTCTTTGATGTAGAGGAAGGCTTCGAATCCGGAACCCACCGCGGGGATGCTTCCCGCTCTCTTCACCGTCCCATGGGTTATCTGAAGGTTGTCCGATCCGATGAGCAGAGCGATCAATTCCTTCTGTTCCTGGAATATCCGGTACGCAGTCTCATCCTCAGGCGTTTTCACGGTTGCGGGGATTTTCGCCCCCGTCGGGATGGTGAACTCACTGCGCAGCGTTCGCACGGCGCGTACTAACTCCTGTACCAGAGCGAAATCCGCTTGAGCCGCATCATCCACTCGCTTTTTCGAAAAATCCGGATAGGGAGCAGTGACGATGCTCGGGCCGTGGTCGGGCAGTTTCTGGTAGATCTCTTCGGTTACATAGGGCAGAAATGGATGCAGCAGCCGTAGAGATTCCTCCAGGATCGTCAGGCAGAGAGTGATTTTTCGATCCTTCTCCGTCTCATCCTCACCGTCTAGGGCGAGTTTGGCAGCTTCGATGTACCAGTCGCAAAAATCATTCCAGAAGTACTCATATACCGCCTGGCTGGCGTCGTTGAAACGATACTGATTCAGGGCGGTACGGGCGCTTCGAGCGCTCAGGTTCAGCCTGTGGATGATCCAACGGTCCACCTCATTGAGCTTCGCCTCTTTCACGAGGGTGCGACCCTCGAGGTTCATCAGGATGAATCGGGAGGCATTCCAGATCTTGTTGGCGAATTTGCTGCCCAGTTTGAAGCTGTCCTTGTCCATCATGAGGTCCTGACCCTGGGCCGCCAGGAAGGCGAGAGTGAAACGAAGCGCGTCTGCGCCGTATTCGTCGACAACTTCGAGGGGATCGACTCCATTACCCAGAGACTTGGACATCTTCCGCCCTTGGGTATCCCGTACCAGGCCGTGGATGTACACATCCGGAAACGGAACCTCGCCCATGAACTCCAGTCCCATCATGATCATCCTCGCCACCCAGAAAAAGATGATCTCGTAGGCGGTTATCAGTGTAGAAGTCGGGTAAAAGATCTTCAGGTCTTCTGTTTGATCCGGCCAGCCGAGAGTGGAGAAGGGCCAGAGGGCGGAGGAGAACCAGGTGTCCAAGACATCCGGATCCTGGCGAATCTCCGTGCTCGAACAGTGCGTGCAGGCTGAGGGGTCCTCCCGGGCAACGGTCATTTCGCCGCAGGCCTCGCAGTACCAGACCGGGATGCGGTGGCCCCACCACAGCTGCCTGGAAATGCACCAGTCGCGAATGTTTCGCAGCCAGTGAACGTAGGTATTCTCCCATTTCTTGGGGTAGAACTGCACCTCCCCCTGCTGCCAGGCTTTCAGGGCCTTGTCCGCCAACGGACGCATGCGCACGAACCACTGGTCCGACAGGAAGGGTTCGATCAGGCTGTGACATCGATAGCAATGTCCCACGGTGTGCATGTGTTTCTCGTCTCGGATAAAGAGGCCTGCTTTTTTGATATCCTCCACCACTCGTTTCCGCGCCTCGGCGACTTTGAGACCCCGATAGCTTTCAGGAACGTTGTTGTTCAGGGTGTTGTCCGGGTTCAGTATGTTGATCCGCGGCAGATTGTGGCGTCTGCCGATGTCGTAGTCATTTGGATCATGAGCCGGGGTGACCTTCACCACTCCGGATCCGAACTCCATATCCACGTAGGTATCGGCGACAATCGGAAGCATGCGGTCTGTAAGCGGCAGCAGAGCCTGTTTGCCTACCAGATTCTTGTACCGCTTGTCGTCGGGGTGTACCGCTAGAGCCGTATCTCCCAGCATGGTTTCCGGACGGGTGGTGGCGATTTCGATTGAGCCGCTTCCGTCGGCCAGGGGATAGCGGTAGTGGTACATGCGTCCCTCTATCTCCTCATGCTCGACCTCATCATCCGATATGGCCGTGCCGCAGGACCAGCACCAGTTGACCAGATAGTTGCCCTTGTAGACCAGTCCCTTTTCGTACAGGCTTACAAACACCTCCCGTACCGCCCGGGACAGTCCTTCGTCCAGGGTAAATCGCTCGCGCTGCCAATCGCAGGAGGAGCCGATCTTCTGTAGCTGCTTCACGATGATGTCGTGATGCTTGTTGGTTACCTTCCAGGTCTCCTCGATGAATCGATCCCGGCCGAGTTTCTCCCGGGAGGTGCCCCGCTGCCTCAGTTGCTTTTCCACGACGGCCTGGGTGGCGATTCCGGCGTGATCCGAGCCGGGCAGCCAGAGGGTCGGTTCACCGGCCATACGGTGATAACGAACCAACACATCTTGAAGGCTGTTATTCAAACCGTGGCCCATGTGTAGGACTCCGGTCACGTTCGGTGGCGGGATCACGATTACGTAGGGGCGACCCTTCCTGTTCGGATCCGGGGCGAACAGGTTATTGTCCAGCCAATATTTGTAGAGCCTGTCTTCGAAGCCTTTCGGGTCGTACGCAGGAGGTAGCTCAATCGCTTTCATCATGGGCGCACATTTTACAGGAAAACGCCTGCCATGGCAACAAAGGTGTTTTTTTAAGGCCATTTACAGACGCTCCGAGTGGCGCGGATGAACAACCCTTGCAATAAAGGCCCAGCGATTGTATAGTCCCAGTGAATCTAACTCATGCACCAGGAGGAGTGACTATGGCTGAATGGTTTCCGTTGACTGAAGTAGATGGTCCGCACAAGGGTCATGGCAAGCACCTCTGCGTTGCTCACGTCATGAACTACATCCAGACGAACCTGTCGGATTACAAAGAGATGGTTCGAAACGGTAAGTACGTCTGCAAGCAGTGTGGTCGGGTAGCAGCAAGTGCCGAATACCTCTGTGATCCGGATGCCCTTTAGGTCAACTTGTAGGTAGAGATCTACGATCCGCTTGACAGCAACAACCCCTCACTGTCCGGGATTCCCGGGGGAGGGGTTTTGTGTTTTATTTAACAAAAACTCCTTGAAGAATTGATCTTTTGCATTAAATTTGTATTAATTTTGTAGGCATTCACAAATGAACCGAATAAAAAAGTTAATGCAGAGGTCGGTGATGGAGCGGTTCCCCAAGGTGGAACTTCACAGACACCTGGAGGGAACCTTTCCCGTCGAGAAACTGCACCAGCTGTCGCTCAAGAACAACCTGGAGAGACCCCGGGATTTCGAATCCTTCAAGAAAGAGGTCCAATTTCCGAAGGACTCCAGCCCGAATTTCCTCACTTTCCTGACCAAATTCCGAAACGACTGGTACCGTTCTCTGGACGACGTGTATTTTATCACCTATCACTCCGTGAAAGAGCTGGTTCAGGACGGACTCACCTACTGTGAGCTGCGCTTCTCCCCGGAACACTTCGCCCTGGAAAATGATTTCGACCGTGCCCAGGTCACAAAATTGATCGTTCAGGCCGGCACTACGGCGGCCAGGGAGACCGGTCTGGAGATCCGTTATCTGTTGACCTTCAATCGGAGCAAGCAGACCAGTGCGGAGATGATTGAGCTGTACAACCGGCTGAAGCGCCTCGAGATTCCGGAGATCGCCGGGATCGATCTGGCCGGGGACGAAATCAACTATCCCCCCGATCAGTTCCAGGATTTTTTTGCCCTGATCGAATCCGACGGGCTGTACAAGTCTACGATTCATGCCGGGGAAGTAACCTCTTCCCATCAGATCTGGGAGGCGATCCGGAACCTGCACGCCGATCGGATCGGGCACGGTACGAGCACCATAGACGACCAACCCTTGCAGGAGTACCTCAAAACTTCGGGTATTGCCCTGGAGCTTTGTATCACCTCCAACTATCAAACCGGGTCCTGGGAAGATGAGCGAAACCACCCGATAGGCGCGTTGTACAGAAACGGTGTACCGGTGACGCTCAACTCGGATGATCCCTTTATTCAGAACACAGATCTGACAGATGACTATATCAAAGCAGTGGGGTACTTCGATTTCGATCTTGAAGATTTGATTCAGTTGAATCTGAATGCGATTGCCGCCAGTTTTCTGCCCAAGGACAGGCAAGAGGGTTTACGCAGGAACTATTTAGTAAAAGTAGAGCAGTTCAAAGAACGCCACTCCTTTGGAGGTGCAGGATGATCGTGCGGGTTATTGATGTTCACGTGAACAAACAGAGTATCGAGGATTTCAAGCGCATCAGCGTGCGCAACAGGGAAGGATCGATCCAAGAAAAAGGGGTTCTGCGTTTCGACGTGCTGCAATCCGATTCGGATCCGCAACATTTCATCCTGTATGAAGTATATCGGGATGAGCAGGCGACTTTGGATCACAAAGAAACCGAGCATTACAAGATTTGGCGGGAGGCGGCGGAACCCATGATGGCCCGCAAGCGGGAAAGCACCGCCTGCACCCCCGTGGTACCGACCGATCCCGGGGAGTGGTAGATGTTTTTCTACATACTTCGTCACGGTGAGGCCAAACCCAAGCATGAGGATCCGGAGCGGGGACTCAGCGATCGGGGCCGGGAAGAGGTGGAGGCGATCTGCAGGATCTTTTCCAGGACCGGCCCTGAAATCGAGGCGATCTGGCACAGCGGAAAAAATCGGGCCAGTCAGACTGCCGGCATTCTCGCGGCCGGTCTGAAAATCGATGATCGTGTCCATGCTCGAAGCGATCTGAATCCCAACGACCCTGTGGCGCCGTTGTTGAAGGAGCTCCGAGGCCGAGAGACGAATTTGGCGATTGTCGGACACCTTCCCCAGTTGGGCAAACTCATCTCCGTGCTGCTGCTCGGTACGGAACGGGAGCTGTTGGACCTACCCGCCGCAGGGCTGGTCTGCCTGGAAAACACCGGTGATTCCTGGCGGTTGAATTGGTTTCTCACACCTGAACTCTGCTGAAACCACGTATTGAAATAATTTTCCTTGATCTGATACTCAAATTGTGTTATCTTGCAGTTTATGGTCGATTTTGCTAGCAGGCTGAGAGAGCTTCGTGTGGCTGCGCGGTTGCGCCAGAAGGATCTGGCGGAAGCCCTAGGAGTAGCGCAGACCACGATCGCCAACTACGAACAGGGGGCGCGCTTCCCGGACGAAACGAACCTGCGTCGCATCGCGGATCACTTCAATGTCTCTCTGGACTATTTGATGGGCAGAACCGATGTAAATCTGCTCACCCAGGATGTGCATTATCCGAACGGGCACATCCGGGAAGAGGGAGAAACTCTGTCTCCCATGAGTCCTCTGGCGCGGGAGTACCTGGAGCTGCTCTTGGCGGGAAAGCGGGAGGAGGCGAGCAGGCTGGTCCATAGGGCGGTCACGGAGGGACAGGGAGTAGGGGAGATCTACAGATCGGTTTTCGAGCGGACTCTGAAAGAGGTCGGACTGATGTGGATGCAGAACAGGTTGGATGTGGCCATGGAGCACTACTTTTCCGCCTCCACCCAGCTCATCATGTCCCAGCTTTATCCCTACATAACAGAGGCCACGAGGGAAAAGAAAGATACGGTTTGTCTGGCCATAGCCGTGTGCGGGGAGTTCCACGATATCGGTGCCCGCATGGTGGCGGATTTTATGGAGATGGACGGATGGAGGACCTTCTTTCTGGGTAACAATCTCTGTACCGAAGACATCGTGAAAGCCGCAATGGATTATAATCCCGATCTGCTAGCCCTTTCGGCTACCATGTTTTTCAATGTGGAATCGATCGCCAGGGCCATTCGGGCAATCCGTGCCGCGGAGGGGTTGGGCGATCTGGTCATATTGGTCGGAGGCCGCCCCTTCAATCAGGATCCCGAGTTGTGGAAAAAGCTCGATGCGGATGGCTTTGCCCCCGATGCCGAACAAGCTGTGAAGCTTGCCAATCGTCTTGTTGGAAAGCGAGCCGATTCTCCTTATGCTCTATCCGGTTAAAAAACTCTACAGGCCCGAGTTCTTCCAGGGCAATCGCCGACTGGGCCGGCCTTCCCGGTACTTCGAAGGTTGGTATTTCAAGGTCGCCTTTGACGGCGATCCATTTGCCGTGATCCCCGGTGTCTCTCTGGCCGAGGAGGATATGCACGGCTTTATCCAGGTCCTCGGTGGCTCCTCCGGCTCCTCCCGCTATCACAGGTTCGAGCTTGGGGAGTTTTCCTACAACCGAGATGACTTTGAAATTGCCCTCGGGACCAATCGTTTCTCCTTGGGTGGTATCGACATTGACCTGGATGATTTCAGCGCTCACCTGGTGATCCGGGATGCTGTGCGCTGGCCTTCGAGTATCCTGTCGCCCAGTTCGATGGGTTGGTACTCGTTCATGCGCTTCATGGAGTGCTATCACGGGGTGATCGTGATGGATGCTGATATAAAAGGGAAGGTCAACGGCAAATCCCGGAGTGCAGGCCGCTTCTATCTGGAAAAGGACTGGGGAACCTCCTTCCCCAAAGCCTGGATCTGGATGCAGTCCAACAGCTTCTCCGCCCGGGCTTCTCTGACCTGCTCGGTCGCCCGGGTTCCCTTCCGGGGCACGGAGTTCACGGGTTTCATCATCGGTCTGTATGCGGGTGGAAAGCTGTATTCCTTCACAACCTATAACGGATCGAAGCTCTTGGAAATCGAATATGACCAGGACTCCGTCGCGATCACGGCACAGAGAGACAACCTGGTTCTTCACATTCGGGCCCGCAGGGAAGCGGGGACACAGCTGGCCTCACCCGTTCAGGGCGAGATGACGGGAAGAATTGAGGAGACCCTGGGTTCTGAGATCTCCGTTGATCTCTCCCGCGACGCAAGGCCGCTGTTCTCCGACCGGGGCATCCATGCCGGGCTGGAAGTTGTCAATCCGGATCCTCTGCTCCAGGGGATGTCGAGCCCGGACGGCCATTAGCAGGGAGTTCATCTCCCGAGCCTGGGAATGAAAGCCCCTGCTTTCTCCTTGTACTTCCTGTAGGAATCCCTGAAGCGGTCGATGAGAAGCCGTTCCTCCCGAACTCTCCTCAAAGTCATAAGCATTCCATTGATCGCTAATCCGACTCCACCGATCACCCGGTTTTCGCAGATGAGGAACGCGGCTACGAAAAGAACGCAGTAGGCCAGGTACATCGGGTGCCGGATCAGTGCATAGGGGCCGTTCAGGATGATGCTGTACTTGTATCAGTCGGCCAGGAGGGCGTTGATGCGCCGCAGGTAGCCGTCCATGTCGAACTTGCGGCGCAAACCGGAGTCGGCCATGTAGCGGGTCTTCCCGAAGATCGGCCGTTCCTTCCAGGGCCGGTCGTGCTTGCCGAAACACCAGGCCACCCCGGCATAGGAGTTGGCATCCCGCCCGTCGAGAAAGTAGCGGTTGTTCAGGTGTAGGGCGGTTGCGTAAGCCTGTTCCGGGCTCTCACTCCACTCGAGGATCTTCTTGCCCCAGTACATGCGCATGTAACCGTGCATCTTTCCCGTCAGCCGCATCTCCTCCATAGCCGCGTTCCAGTACGGATCGTGGGTATGGGCCGCCTGCAGCTGTTCCCGGCTGTACAGGTGGGGACGCATGTCCCTCCTGTGCTCATCCAGGGTCCGCTTTGCCCATTCCGGCAGGCAGGCGTAGCTGTCGTAGTGCGGTTCGTAGTACACGAAGTTGAAGGCCAGCTCCCGGCGTACGATCAGCTCTTCCAGAAACGCATCCTTGGCTTCTATAGGTGCTCCCCGAGCCGCCTTGACCGCCAGGGCAACTGTGATGGGGCTTATCTGTCCGAAGTGCAGATACGGGCTCAGGTTGGATTGATGCTCTTGGGCCGGATCGTTGCGCAGGCTGTGATAGTAGCGCAGGGAGTTCCTGCAGAACCTCTCCAACCGTTC